>ERZ773192.152-NODE-152-length-85103-cov-5.650444_pt1 | contig 85103 bp, 80 predicted proteins | sample MGYA00581010_ERZ773192 | MGnify/ENA primary metagenome ERZ773192 (study PRJEB29015, sample SAMEA2737741) | human gut metagenome | biome: human gut; feature: human-associated habitat; material: faeces | place: China | collected 2012 ...
ACGCCTTGCAAAGATGACAAGCCAAAAGATGCCGAAATTATGCCTTTTCAGGCGGGTTCGGGTTAATCTCTTTCGGTTAATCTTTAAATATTTTACGGAGGGATGAAACAATGGTCAAATTTTCAACGGGACTTTTTGCCGGAACGGTTATAGGTATGGGGGTTGCCATGCTCGACAAGCGTTCGCTCAGAAAGGCAAAGCGTATGGCGAGAGGTATGATTAAAAATATGTCGCGAAATATGGGCTGCTGACCCGACCGATTATCCGCCGCCGCGGCATATCGGCGGCGGATATATGCCATTTTCACAAACCTTATGCGGATTTTTTAAAAAACTCAATTTATTTTTCGGGTTGCGCTTTATGCCGATTTATGGTAATATATTTTTATAGTTTTTAAAACCGGAAAGGCAGATGATACATAATGGCTGTTATAATAAACTATGGCGCGGGGAATCTGCGTTCTGTACAAAAGGCGTGCGAATTTATCGGCACCGATGCAAAAATAAGTTCCGATGCCGTCGATATTCTGTCCGCCGACCGAGTAATTCTGCCCGGAGTAGGGGCGTTCGGCGACTGTATGGCGGCGCTTAATGCGTCGGGGCTTGCCGACCCGATTCGGACGATAATCGATAAGGGCGTTCCGTTTTTGGGGATATGTCTCGGGCTTCAGCTTTTATTTGAACAAAGCGAAGAGAGTCCGAACGCACAGGGACTCGGAATCTTTAAAGGAAAGTGTGTAAGAATTCCGTCAAAGGAAGGATACAAGATTCCGCATATCGGCTGGAACTCAATCGGGTTTTCCAAAGAGTCGCCGCTGTTTGACGGAATCGATGGTGGCGCATATGTCTACTTTGTTCATTCGTATTATATGCAGCCCGAGGATGAATCAATCATAACCGCCGTTTGTGATTATTCGGCGAGAATGCCCGTTGCCCTTCAAAAAGGCAATGCGTTTGCGGTTCAGTTTCACCCCGAAAAGAGCGGAGATACGGGGCTTAAAATACTTAAAAATTTTATCGGTATAAAATAGAGCCGTCATAAACGGCGAAAACATAAAAAATTCGGCGGTCGGTTCGGCGGCCGCATATGAGGTGACAGCAATGCTTGCAAAGAGAATTATTCCGTGCCTTGACGTAAATCGCGGCAGAGTGGTAAAAGGAGTAAATTTTGTTAATCTGACCGATGCCGGTGACCCGGTTGAAGTTGCAAAGATATATAATGCTGCCGGGGCGGACGAGCTTGTCTTTCTTGACATCACCGCCACGCACGAGGGAAGGGGAACGGTTATCGATATGGTTCGCCGTGTTGCCGAAACGGTGTTTATTCCGTTCACCGTGGGCGGCGGAATCAGCACGGTCGAACACTTCCGCGAACTTTTGTGCGAGGGCGCGGACAAAATATCAATCAACTCGTCCGCAATCCGAAATCCGCGGCTTATATCGGACGCTGCCGATAAATTCGGAAGTCAGTGCGTTGTTGTGGCGATAGACGCAAAGCGACGCGAGGATAAGAGCGGCTGGAATGTCTACATAAACGGAGGAAGAGTTGACACGGGGCTTGACGCGGTGACATGGGCGAGGATTGCCGACCGTCTTGGCGCAGGCGAAATCCTTTTGACATCTATGGACTGTGACGGAACAAAGAGCGGATATGACATAGAGCTGACGCGCGCCGTTGCCGATTCGGTATCGATTCCCGTTATTGCCTCGGGCGGTGCCGGAAATATGCAGCATTTTAAAGAGGCGTTGACGGACGGCGGCGCGGACGCGGTGCTTGCCGCATCTCTGTTTCACTTTCGCGAAATAGAAATATGTGACCTAAAAAAATATCTCACAGACAACGGCGTGCCTATGAGATTGGATTGTTAAGAACATTCGATTTTTAAAATTATATTATATTTTTTCTTAAAATATTCTGCGTTACAGCGTTTATGCCCAATCACGGCCGATATATCACGGTCGGATACGGAAATGCTGTAAACGCAGTTTTTTAGTCTGCGACTTTGTATGTCACTCTCTATAAGCTCTCTTGCGCGGCGGCAAAGAACGAGTTCTTTAAACGCCGGGTGATACGGTCCTGCCGCAATGTTGCCCGAGGTCAGACTTTCGTCCGAATGCAAACCGACCCTTATGATTTCGATATTTTTATCTTCAAAAATCCGCATTATCGAATCGGTCGTTATTATAGCCGTTTCCATATCATACGGGGCGTATTCACCGTCTTTATACAATTCCTGCTGTTTTGTTCCGCAAAGCGTAAGAGTTGGATAAATTCGCACACATTCGGGATTTAAATCCGCCGTAAGCCTTGCCGTTTGAATGTCACAGTCGGGGTCTGAGCCGTACATACCGACCATAATCTGTGCGCCGAATCCTATTCCGTATTTTTCGATAAGCCGCGCCGCCGCCTTTACGTCCTTGAACGTGTGACCTCTCTCGTTGAGAGCCAGAACTTTATCGTTTGCCGACTGTATGCCGAGTTCTATTGTTTTAACATTATATTTTTTTGCCAGTGCCAAAACATCATCACTGATATAGTCGGGGCGCGTTGACATCCGTATTCCGTAAATCCTGTCTGAATATTCGTTTGCCGTCTTTAAAAATTTCTCTTGTTCATCGAGAGGAAGCCCGGTGAAGCTGCCGCCGAAAAACGCAATCTCAATGCGACAGCCCGATTCGGGCAAGCCGCTTAAATATTTCTCGACTATCGCCCTCACATCATCACAGCCGACATTTGTCGCAACCCCCGTGATTTTTGTCTGGTTACAAAAAATACAGGTGTGCGGACAGCCCAAATGCGGAATAAATATCGGGATATTGTATGTCTTTGTTAATCCGTGTTTATCTTTATTCAGTTTTATGTTTATTCCCTTAACCGTTTTATTTATATCCATTCTATCTTTCAACAGCCCTGCCGTTTATTATTCCGAGTGCCTGTTTCGCCGCCGCCTGTTCGGCACTTTTAAGGTTTTTACCCACGCCGACGCCGATTCGCTTTCCGTTGTACATTGCACAAACTGTAAATTCGGGCATATGGTCGGGGCCTGTTCGGCAAATCAGGTCATATGTAACGACCTCTCGGTTTTTATCTCTCTTTTGATAATGACTCTGAAGCTCGGATTTATAGTTATGAAAGTCCATATGCCGCGCGGCATCAATCGTCTCGGATAAGTTATCCAAAATCCACTTTCGTGCAGGTTCGATGCCGCCGTCAAGGTATATTGCCCCCAAAACCGCCTCGAAAGTGTCACAAAGAATTGACGGCTTGTTCGCACCGTTATGCGCCTCGGACCTTCCGAATTTAAGACCGCTTGCGAGGTTCATTCTCTTTGCCGCCGCCGCAAGCGATTTTTCGCATACCGCCGCCGCACGCACCTCGGTGAGCTGACCCTCCAACATTCCGGTAAAGCGTTCGTATATGTATTCGGCAACGACAAATGATAAAATGCTGTCACCCAAAAATTCAAGACGCTGATTGCTCTCGGTATTCATCTCATTGGCGAGAGATATGTGCGTCAGAGCCGTCTTTAAAAGATTTTTATTTTTAAACTCATAACCAATGTTCATTTTGGTGCCGCTTTGTGCCGATTTCCCTCTGATATTCTTTGCCATATCAATATCACCTTCAAATTTAAATTGCGGAACGCAAAGAATTTTCCGCTCAATTTATCAAAGGCAGAGCTTACGCTCTGCCCGTTCGTTCACAGATAAATTGCAAACTGCAAATATCCGTATATTATGCCAAGTCACGGCATAATGATATCCAATTATTGATTGTCACTTATGTAAGCGGCAGCGTCACTGACCGTAACGATATTTTCGGCCTCTTCTTCCGAGATTTCAACGTCAAACTCTTCTTCCAGAGCCATCATAAGTTCAACAACATCCAAAGAGTCAGCGTCCAAATCCTCGATGAACGCGGTGTCCGGAGTGATTGTGTCCGGATCAATATCCAGCTGTTCAGCCGTTATCTCTATAATCTTTTCTAAAATATCATCCATTCTTTTATACCTCCTTAACCCATAATAATGATATATTGTTTTCTTACATTTTTTAAATGTTATATTTCACACTATATCACACAATTTGTCATACGTCAATACAAAATATTAAATATTTGTAATTTTATTCATATTATATATAGAATTGTCTATTTTTCTTGGTCTTCACTGCCATATTGAGCAATCCCGGAGGTAATATTTTCCACAAGATTGCACTCAACCGTCTTTTTTGCCTGGCGGATTGCGTTTGAAAACGCCTTTGCGTCAGAGCTTCCGTGAGCTTTTACAACGGGCTTTTTAACGCCGAGAACGGGCGCACCGCCGTGTTCTTTGTAATCCATACTCTTTTTCATATCCGAAAGTCCGCCTTTTACCAAAAGCGCACCGAGCATACTTACCGCATTTTTCTTAAAAACGCCTTTGAGCATCGAGTTAAACGCACTCGCCATACCCTCCATAAACTTTAAGAGAACGTTTCCGGTAAAGCCGTCACAGACAACCACATCGGCACCGCCGAGAGGAACTTCGCGGGCCTCGATATATCCGGTATAGTTAATCGGAATCTCTTTGAGCAGGGCGTGTGCCTTGCGTATCGTGTCCGTACCCTTGTCTTCTTCCGTTCCGATGTTGACAAGACCTACGCGCGGGTTATCGATATTCATAAACCTTTGCATATAGACGCTTCCCATTATTGCAAACTGTTTTAAAAACGCCGGGGTACACTCGGCGTTCGCGCCCGAGTCTATCAAAAGATACTTGCCCGCGGCACTCGGCATAACCGGCGCAAGTGCGGCACGTCTTATCCCGGGGATTCTCTTGACAATAAGTGTTGCGCCCGATATTAACGCCCCTGTGTTGCCTGCGCTTACAAACGCGTCGCCTTCGCCGTTAGCAACAAGCGAAAGTCCCACTCTCATAGACGAATTTTTCTTGCGGCGGATTGCTGATATTGGGTCATCCTCGCCCGTTATTACTTCATCCGCGTTATAAATGCTTATCCTTTTATCCGTACAGCCGCATTTTTTAAGTTCAGCCGCTATATCGGCTTCTCTGCCGACAAGCACCGCCTCAACATCGAGTGCTTCGACCGCGCTTACGCATCCTTTTACGATTTCCTGCGGCGCATTGTCGCCGCCCATAGCGTCTATTATAATCTTCATAAACGAGTTCCTTTCATCCGTATTTTCGGCATATATTATTTGAATTTAAGCAGATGCCAATTTTTACAGCAATAATCTATGCCAGAAAAAATAGTCAATATAACCGCAACAATAACAAATACAAGCGTTGCCGTGTCCATAATGCCGCCGTATTGGGGGATATATGTGCGCGCAATGTCAAATACCATAACTCCGATTGTCAGAACGAATTGCGATACGGTTTTTGACTTGCCCCATATGCTTGCGGCGATGACCTTGTTGTCGCCCATCGCAATCATTCTTATCCCCGTAACCATAAGCTCTCTTGCAAGAATAATCATAACAACCGCGGCATTGACATACTTAACATCTTTTTGAACAAAGCAAATAAGCGCAGCCATAATCAGCATCTTATCGGCAAGAGGGTCCATCAGCTTTCCGAAAGTAGTTATCTGGTTATTCTTTCGTGCCAAATATCCGTCAAGCTGATCCGTCAGAGCCGCAAGAATAAAAACGCATATCGCGGCATATTTGACGGCGACACCCTGTGTCAAATAAAGTATCATATATACGGGTATCAACAAAACCCTGAAAATCGTAAGCTTGTTTGGTATGTTCATTGCTGCATCTGCCCTTCCGTAAATTTTAAACGTGTTATACTAAATCTCTTTGCCGAACAGGTCATATTCCATTGCCTGCTCAACCTCAACCTCGACAAATTCGCCGCTTTGAATAACGCGGTCGGATTTAAAGAAAACTTTTCCGTCCACTTCTTCCGAATCGGCGTATGTTCTGCCGAAATAACTTTTTATTATCTCGTCTTTGTCCTCGGTGAGAACGCGTATCTTTGTTCCGATTTTTGCCGAATTTTGTTCTTGTGCTATATCCGATTGTATAAGCATAAGCAGGTCTCGGCGGCGCATCTTTTTGTCCTCGTCAATTTGATTGTCAAAATCATACGCCGGGGTGTCCTCTTCGCGTGAGTAGGCAAAAACGCCCATTCTTTCAAACCGAATCTCTTTTACAAATTCGCACAGCTCTTCGAATTCCTCTTGAGTTTCACCGGGAAAGCCGACAATTATTGATGTGCGGATTGCCGCATCGGGAATTTCCGCTCGGATTTTTGAAATAAGCGAGCGAATCTGTTCGGAATTCGTGCGCCTTCCCATAAGCTTTAAGATTCTGTCACAGCAATGCTGTATCGGAATATCAAAATAATTGCATAGCTTATCCTCGGTCTTAAATACCTTGATAAGCTCATCGGTCACAAGCTCGGGATAGCAATAATGAACTCTTATCCATTCGATTCCGTCGACGGCGCAAAGCTCTTTGAGCAGCCTTGGCAGACAGTACTCACCGTATATATCCTTGCCGTAACGCGTTGTGTCCTGTGCGATGACGATTATCTCTTTTACGCCGTCTTTTGCCATTTGACGTGCCTCGGCAAGAATGTCATCGATTGAACGGCTGCGGTATCTGCCGCGGATTGACGGAATAACACAGTATGTACAGTGGTTGTCACAGCCCTCGGCGATTTTTAAGAATGCTGTATAAGGCGGAGTGGTGCGCACGCGCGGCAAGTTTTCCGCTTCATCGGACGCAATACCGCCACAGCACAAAATATCGCCGCCATCGTTTTCGAGTTGTTTTATTATCTCGACAATACGGTCGTATTCGCCCGTGCCGACAACGGCGTCAACCTCGGGCATCTCGGATAAAATCTGTTCGCGGTATCTTTGCGCAAGACAACCCGTGACAATCAGAGCCTTACAGTTCTTGTTTTTATAAGCCGCAAGCTCTAAAATACACTCTATGGATTCGTTTTTTGCCGCCTCGATAAAGGTACAGGTGTTCACTATTATAACATCTGCGTCTTCTTCATTCTCGACTATGTTATATCCTGCAGAGGTCAAAAGACCCAGCATCTGTTCGGCATCGACAAGGTTTTTTGAACATCCGAGCGATGCAAGAGAAACATTCTTATACAATTTCATCTTCCTTAATTCATATGTCTTTATTCGTTTTTGAGTTTTAAATCGTATCTGTCAAGACACTTGCGTATTTCGGACGAAGAATATCCGCGCCTTATCAGCTTGGCTTTAAGCTTTTCATAATCCTTATACGTTTCTATGCCCTCACAGAGATTTCTGTCATCAACATACTGACAAAGAGCGTCATATGTTTCGCCTTTGAACTCTTCGCAAGCGCGGTCGGCAAAACTGCGTGCAACGCCCTTTGCGTACAGCTCTTGTTGAATTCGGTATACGCCTTTAAAGCCGAGTCTTACCGCGTCTTGGGTGTATGCCCTTGCGTATTCGGCATCGTTTAAAATCCCTGCGGCAACAAAGTCGCTTACGACCTGTTCGGCAACATCGCGGCTTATCTTTTTTCGTCTCAGTCTTTCCTCAACCTCGCGGCAGGTGTACATACGTGATGACACAAGCGATGCTGCCGCTCTTTTTGCTCTATCATATTCTTCCATAACAATTATCTCACTTTTTTATATTACTTTATCTTTTTATATTTTTATAAATATAATTATCAAACTATGTCCGGGGTTGGTGGAGCGGAACGCATTTATCCGTTTTAACCTTTACCAATACCCTATGTGGCACGGGATGAATGTTAATCAAACTATGCCCGGGGTTGGTGAAGCAGAACGCATTTATCCGTTTTAACCTTTACCAATACCCTATGCGGCACGGGATGAACGTTAATCAAACTATACCCGGGGTTGGTGAAGCGGAACGCATTCATCTGTTTTAACCTTTACCAATACCCTATGCGGCACGGGATGAATGTTAATCAAACTATACCCGGGGTTGGTGAAGCGGAACGCATTCATCTGTTTTAAGCTTTACCAATACCCTATGCGGCACGGGATGAATGTTAATCAAACTATGCCCGGGGTTGGTGAAGCGGAACGCTTCTATTTGCTCTTTTTCGGGGGCTTTGCAACCGGCGTCAGCGGCGTTTCCGTCACGCTGTCGGCGGCGTCCATATCGGGAAGTCCCGCCGCGGCGCGGACTTTCATCTCAATCTCTCTGCAAAGCTCGGGATTGTCCTTTAAAACATTCTTTGCGTTTTCACGTCCCTGACCGAGCCGCATATCATCATATGAGAACCAAGACCCGCTTTTCTTTATTATGTCATAATCAACCGCAACATCGACAATGTTTCCGATTTTTGAAATTCCTTCACCGTAAACAATGTCAAATTCCGCCTCGCGGAATGGCGGAGCAACCTTGTTCTTTACAACCTTAACCTTTGTCCTGTTACCGGTGGCACCGTCCTCACCCTTGAGTGTCTCGATTCGGCGTACATCGAGTCTGACCGACGCATAGAATTTGAGCGCACGTCCGCCCGTGGTCGTTTCGGGGCTTCCGTAAGAAGAACCGACTTTTTCTCTGAGCTGGTTTATAAATATCGCAATTGTATTTGAACGGTTCACAACACTTGCCAGCTTTCTGAGCGCCTGTGACATAAGCCTTGCCTGTAAACCGACATGGGCGTCACCCATAAGCCCTTCTATCTCCTGTTTCGGAACAAGCGCCGCAACCGAATCGACAACGATTATGTCAATCGCACCGCTTCGGCAAAGCTGTTCGGTGATTTCAAGAGCCTGTTCGCCCGTATCCGGCTGTGAAACGATAAGTTCGTCAATATTAACGCCCAAATTTTGTGCATAAACGGGATCCAATGCGTGTTCCGCATCAATAAACGCCGCCTCGCCGCCGAGCTTTTGAGCCTCTGCCACAATATGCAAAGCAACGGTCGTCTTACCGGAAGATTCGGGACCGTATATCTCGATTATTCTTCCTCTCGGAACGCCGCCGATACCCAAAGCGACATCAAGCGACAGCGCGCCGGTCGGTACAGCTTCTATCCGAGCATCGCTCTTGTCGCCCAAACGCATAACAGAGCCTTTACCGAACTGTTTTTCTATCTGACCGAAAACGCTTTCAAGCGCTTTCTTTTTCTCTTCATTCATTTGTGTGTCCTCCGATTTAAATAATATCTGCGTATAATTATCTATATTATAGAATACAGTTTTTTAAGTGTCAAGCGGTTTTTTCAAAATTCATAAATATTATGTAATTTATACAAAACAACTCAAACCGCCGTCCGTTTCACAAGTTCAAGAACATAAAGACAAGTCTTGCGCCGTACCTCAAAACGGTCACCGTCAAGGTTCAGCCGACAAAAACAATGTATATCCTTTGTACTTATACTTATGTACACAAGCCCGACCGGCTTTTCGGGCGTGCCGCCGCCCGGCCCGGCAATCCCGGTCACGCCCGCGCCTATGTCCGCGCCGAGAGCAAGCCTTGCGCCGCGGCTCATTTCAAGAGCGGTTTGATACGATACCGCCCCGTATTTTGCGATCGTTTCGTGTCTGACACCTATCAGCTTTTCTTTTTGTTCGTTCGCATATGTTACAAAACTTCCGTCAAAGCACTCTGACGCGCCCGATACCGCCGTCAGCATCTCGGCGAGCATTCCGCCCGTACAGCTTTCCGCGAATGTAATATGTTTGCCGCCGTTTGTCAGAGCTTCGATTATTTCGGCACAAAGACGGCGTTCCGATTCGGGACTTTGGTCAATCGTTATATCTTCTTGACGTACCTCAATAAAATCATTTTCGTTCATCTTAAATCAAGCACCTTTCATAAACCGCCTTTGACTATAAATCAATAATTTCACGGTCTTGTATCGCTTTTTCCATCATACCCTCGGGGTCGGTCAAAAGCTTTTCCGCCTCTTGAATCTCGGAAATGGACGGTTTTGTTTTCGGATGCTTGGGTACAAATATCGTACAACAATCCTCATAAGGCAAGATTGATGTTTCGTATGTGTCAATCTTTTTTGAAATCGTTACAATCTCCTCTTTATCCATACCGATACACGGACGGAAAACAGGCATATCGACCGCGTTGTCGGTGACGACAAGGCTTTCCATCGTCTGGCTTGCCACCTGTCCTATGCTCTCGCCTGTGATAAGAGCCATCGCGCCGCTCTCGCGTGCGATTTTTTCGGCGATTCTCATCATAAGTCTGCGCATTATTATCGTGAGATAATTCTTGGGACATTTGTCGATTATGTCGAGCTGAATATCCGTGAACGGAACAATGTGCAGACGTATGGGACCCGTGTATTGGGTCATAATTTTTGCAAGTTCAATGACCTTTTCTTTTGCACGGTCAGAGGTGTACGGATGGCTGTGAAAATGCACCGCGTCCAATACAACGCCGCGCTTTGAAATCATCCACCCTGCAACGGGGCTGTCTATACCGCCGCTGAGCAAAAGAGCCGCCCTGCCTGCCGTTCCGACAGGCATTCCACCCGCGCCGCTGACCTTTTGGGTGAAGATGAACGCTTCTTTTCTAATTTCTATCTGAACAAGTATGTCGGGATTATGTACGTCAACACTCAAACCCTCGGTATTCTTTAAGATTACCGCGCCCATATGACGGCAAAGCTGTGGCGAATTCATCGGGAACTGCTTGTCCTCACGCTTTGCCTCAACCTTGAATGTCTTTCCGTTCAAATCAATTTGTGACAAACATTCGAGAGTTGTGCGCTCAATATCCTCAATGGTCTTTTGGCACTTTGCCGCCGGGCAAATATTTACTATACCGAATACCTTTGACAAACGCTCTGTTGCCGCCTGCATATCAATGTCATCGCCGAGCGGTTCGACATATACAGTTGACTGTGACTTTCTTATCGAAAATTTTCCCAGCGGAGCAAGTGCTTTTGCCACATTGGCAAGCAACTGTTTTTCAAACATCGGGCGGTTTAAGCCTTTTAGCGAAATTTCTCCGTATTTTAAAAGAATTATATCTGCTTTCATTTGCGTTTTCTCCTTAATAACACGGGATTTTGCATCCCGTTATTTAACATTTTTGATTATTATGTATATTACAATCCATAGGGGCGGATAATATCCGCCCGTTGTTTATCTTAAATTCAGCTTGCGCAACCGCTTGACTATCACCGCCGCATCCGCCGCAACTCTGTCTGCCTCTTCCTCGGTGTTGAACTCACAAAGGCTGAATCTTATGCTTCCGTCAATCATTGCTCGGTCAACGCCTATCGCCGTTAAGACATAGCTCGGTTCTTTTTTGTGGCTCGAACACGCCGAACCGCTCGATACATATATCCCCTCATTTTCGAGAGAGTGCAAAAGAACTTCAGAGCGAACGCCGCCGAACGAAACATTCAGAATATGCGGTGCACAGTCTTGGGGTGTATTTATTCTTATATTGTCAATGTTTTCGACAAGCTTTTGTTTGAGTCTGTTTAAAACCTTTCTCATATGTTCCGTTGATGTTTTAGAATTGGTATGGCACTTTTTTGCCGCAATGCCCAGACCGGCTATGCCCGGTACGTTTTCCGTTCCCGGTCTTATGCCTTTTTGTTGTCCGCCGCCGAAAAGTATCGGGTCAAGGTGCGTTCCTTTTTTGATATACAAAACACCTGTGCCTTTCGGACCGTGTATTTTATGACCGCTTATGCTCATTAGGTCAATGCCGAGTTCCGACGGCTTGCACGGAACTTTACAAAATCCCTGTACGGCATCAACGTGAAAATATGCATCGGGGGCTTTCTTGCGAACGATTTTTGACATCTTTGCAATCGGCTCAACCGTACCAATCTCATTATTCACAAGCATCGCCGTAACAAGCGCCGTGTCGGGCGTTATAAGCTCTTCAAATTCGGACAAGATAACCTTGCCGTCGCTGTCAACGGGCGCAAACTCAACCGTGTATCCTTGTTCCTCGAGAGAGTAAAGGGTGTTCAGCGTTGCCGGATGTTCAATCGGTGTCGAGACAATTTTTTTATGTCTTGACGCGGCACATACGCCTCTTATGGCAAGGTTGTTTGACTCCGTTCCGCCCGAAGTATAAAAAATTTCATCGGTGCGAACGCCGAGAGCATCGGCAATCCCCGAGGTTGCCTCTTTAATTTCTTTTTCCGCCGCGATACCGAGACGATGCAGCGATGACGGATTGCCGTAATTGTTTCGCATTACGTCGGCAACCTTGTCGCACACGCTTTGGTACGGGCGTGTGGTAGAACTGTTGTCAAGATATATTTCCATCACATATCAATTCCTTTCGATATTTAAAAGCCTGTATCTGTCAAGCCTTTGGCTGTAATAATCAATATTTCGGCATAACAAAAGTTTATGCTACTGACTTATTATTGTATCACAACGCGAAATCTTTTTCAACTGTTTTGAACGTATTTATTATTTTTTATGATATTTGCCATATTTATGACCGGTAAACCCTTTCATAAAACTTAAGTTTGAAAGAAAATCGTCCGGATTGCCGCTTTGCGGCGAGCGGTGCCGTACATTGGTACTGCCCCGAGCAAAAAGTGGTGAGATGGGCGATTTTACTCAAACTTTCAAACTTTCTTTGCAAAGGCGCTCTATGATTTTATCCCTTGTTTCTTGGCAAAATTCTTCTTACTTTTATAATATGCAAAACTCGTCCGAAAAGTGAAACGGAATTGAAATTAAATATATTTATTTTTTGGGCTTTTTTATAATCTCTCTTATCCCGACAAAGAGCAAAAAAACACCGAACATCCTGCGCAGGACGGAATTATTCATTTTCATGGCGATGACCGAACCGCCGAGCGCGCCGACAATTCCGCAAAGCCCTATTATCGCCGCAACCTTTAAATCCGCACTTTTGTTCTTGATGTGAATAACAAGCGCGATTATCGCCGTCGGCAAAAAGTATACAAGGTTTATCCCCTGTGCAAGTTTTTGTTCAATGCCGTAAAAAAGCGTGAGCGCAGGGATGAGAATCGCGCCGCCGCCTATGCCCATACCGCTTATTATTCCGCTTAAAAAACCGATAACGACCGACACATCGACCGCCTCCTATCATTTAATACATTTATAATTTTATTATATTGAATAACCGAGCAATTTTATGCCGTTTGTTCGCGTGTTCGGGATGTCGGGGACGCCATCCCCTACAACCAAACGGAATGTATGTCACCAATCCTGTATGGGGCGGCTCCCGTCTGCCGACTCGGTCAAACCGCAAAACGATTGCCGGTGGCAATCGTTTTGCGACTTAACTGAATCGCCTGATAAGAACCGTCCCTGCGGAATTAATATTTACCGAAATATCATCTTGACCGCGGTGACGATTATCACTGAACCGAATACGATTTTAAGCCATCGCACAGAAATTTTTGATAACAGCTTTGCGCCGAGCGCGCCGCCGATAAGTCCGCCCAACGTCACGGGAAGCCACAGCGAAAAATCAAACCAGCCGCCGCGAATGTATAAAACTGAGCTGACCGCCGACATCAAAAAAATTACGGCGATTGCCGTTGCGTGCGACTTTTTTTCGTCCATATCCAAAAACTTTTCCATTGCCGGAACGACCACACATCCGCCGCCCGCACCGAACAATCCGTTAAGCACGCCGCTTGTCACACCTATCATCGCGTAACATATATATTTTTTAAACTTATTTTTGTCTTTCAAATCATTACACCGCCGTTCTTTTTCTCAATAAAAAAGCAAAGACCGCTGATACAGCCGTATCAATAGTCTTTGCATATTTTATTTTGTTTATTCTTATATCGTCTATCGGATGTTAATTCTGAACTTAAAGTCAATATCCTTGTCGTTCACACGATATTGTTCCAAAAGAGCGGGGCCGCAGCTCGCCGAGCCGATACCTGCGTTTTTATAATCGATTCTTACCGTGACATAATCCGCCTCTTTGAGCTCATTTGTGTGCATTGCCTCGGTCAGTATCTCAACCGTGTAATTCGACACGTTTATATCAAATACATTCTCGGCGGTAAAACACAATCCGTTTTCGGTTTCAAGGCATTTTGTGTTAAAGTGGTTGCCGTGTTCCTGGGGCATTACATACGGAATGTATTCCTCTTTCGCGCTGCTTTCGTACATACCCATTTTTGCAAAGTGATGCATATCACGATATGTTTCTTCGGGACCCATACCGAAATATCTGAATTTTCCGCTGTCTTTGGGTATCTTAAACTCAAATCCCAGTCTCGGAAGCTCAATACAGTCCTCGCGAACCTTTCCGCAAAGGCTTACACAGACAGAGCCGTCATCAAAGAACGAATACTCGGTTGTAAATCTGAAGAACGGTTTTCTCGAAATTCCCGAGAGAGCACCGACAACGGTTATCTTGTTGCCGGAAACCGTGCAATCATATATTTTTGTGCTTATGCGGTTGAGGTTTTCGCCTGACATATTATCACCGTTTATATAACCCCATTTTTTCTTTATGCCCCTGTCATTGTCGGTCGGCGCACGCCAAGCCGAAAGACGGGATTCGCCGTCGGTCAAACCGTTTATGTCGGTCAGCGTTCCCGTGTTAGGATTGAATTTATGTTCGAATCCGTCACCGCTTATCGTTATAACATTCTTTTCGGTCACGATTGACACATTGTCAAACGTATCGGTTTCCGCATCGGTTTTGACGGGAACATCGAGCTTATGCTGGGTTGCCGCAATCTCAAAGCCGTCTTTGTCAACAAGGCTTAAATTCAGATAACAGCCGAGCTTGCATTCATCGGGTGTGCTGACTTTAAAGCTTATGCTTTGTGACTCGTGCGGAGCAACATCGGCGTGAATGTTTCCCGAATGAACGCAAATTCCGTCCGATTCAACCGTATAACATATCGTGTATTCGTTTAAATCGGTAAAGTCGAACAGGTTATGTATCGTCAGGTTTTCACCGTCAAACTCGGAGTCAAAAGGCTGATATACCGCTTTTGCCTCGAGTGAACCTGCTTTAAGACTTCTGTCACAGAACACAAGTCCGTCACAGCAAAAGTTTCCGTCATCTGTCGGCTCGCCGAAATCTCCGCCGTAAAGGCACGTTCCGTCTTTGGCGCGAACGGTGTGGTCTGCCCATTCCCAGATACAGCCGCCGATAAGGTTCGGATATTTGCGAAAGACCTTCATATAATCCATAAGGTCACCGGGGCCGTTGCCCATTGCGTGCGAATATTCACAAAGGAACACGGGTCTCGGGTCGCTGCCCTTGCCGTCGCACTCTATCATATCAACGCTGCGATACATATAGCTCCTGACATCGGTGTATCCTTCGGGAATACAGCAATTTCCTTTATCATCTTTTAAGATGCTTGCACCCTCATAATGCACAAGGCGCGAATTGTCACGCTGTTTTGTCCACTTATACATCTCGTGATGATTTTCACCGCATCCGCTTTCGTTGCCGAGCGACCACATTATAACACAGGCGTGATTTTTGTCGCGCTCAACCATACGTGCCATACGATTTACAAACTCGTCTTTCCATTCGGGACGGCGGCAAATCCACTCGTCACTGTCCATATCATATCCGATTTTACCGTCATAATACGGGGTACGGTTGCAAAAGCCGTGAATCTCAATATCCGTTTCGTCCACAACATAGAATCCGAGTTTATCACACAGCTCCAACAAATACGGGGTCGGCGGATAATGCGATGTCCTTATTGTGTTTATATTCAGCTTTTTCATAAGTTTAAGCTCGGCTTTAAGTTCATCATTCGGAATATAGTATCCGTGTTCGGGATGCGTATCGTGATGATTTACGCCTTTGAGCAGAACCGAAACGCCGTTAATCAAAAGTTCGCCCTTATCCGACACCTCTATCTTGCGCATTCCGACCTTTTGAGGAATGTATTCACTTCCATGCTTTATGACCGCGGTATAGAGATACGGTTTTTCGGCGTTCCACAAAATAGGTTTTGTCAAATCCGCCTCAGAGCCGTTCGCGTCAAAGACCATAAACTCGCCATCGCCGTTATACTTAATCTCTTTATCGTCCGCGAATATTTCTATATCGCCGATGTGACATTCATCGCGCGAAAGCAGGTATATATCGCGGAAGATTCCCGACATACGGAAGAAATCCTGGTCTTCGAGATAGCTGCCGGCGCACCACTTTCTGACTTTTATACATACTGTGTTTTTGCCCGGCACGAGATAGTCGCTTATCTCAAATTCGGTCGGAAGGTGTGATGCCGTGTCAAAGCCGACAAAACTGCCGTTTATGTGCAGCTCGGCGCAGGACGAAATACCCTCGGCGACAAGATAGGTTCGGCGGTTCTTCCACTCATCGGGCAGCTCGATCGTCTTGGTGTATACGCCCATTGGGTTGTCATTAGGAACATAGGGCGGATCGACCGAAAACGGATAATTCACGTTTGTGTACCACGGCTTGTCATAACCCTGCATCTGCCAGTTGCCCGGAACGTTGATTTTTCCGCTTTTTACTTCCGCAACGTCCTCGTCATAGTCGTGCTCATAGTATTTAAAATCCCATACGCCGTTTAAAAGCATATAATATTTTGATTTTTCGGGATTTCCGCCGAGTGCGCCCTCGAGAGTATCATAGGGTATATAATGCGACCTCGGCGGTGCAGTATTAATATGTAATTTTGTTAAGTCCTCATATATTTTATTATTCATACTTTTCCTCCTGTTATTTTGTTTATCTATATTATAATTTCAAACGCTTGTATTGTAAATATCACAATTTTAACAAATATGTTACTTTTTCAACATAAGCGGAACAGATAAATATATTTTTCGTCATAAAAATGTATTCAAATTCGATGATATGATTGACAAAACGCTTAAAATATGCTATCTTTAATATACTTAAAGATAAAATTTGCCGCAAAGTATATTTTGCGGTTACTCTCTTTCGGTTAGGTTATTTTGTGCGAATTCCGATAAAATAGATTAAGATAAACGATTTAAAACGGGGAGGTGTGCGCAATGATGGAGGAGCTGCTTATCAAGCGGGCAAAAAAAGGTGACAGCAAGGCTTTTTCGGCGTTGCTGAATGAGCATCTCTCGATGATATATAACATAGCCTATCGCATGACGGGCAACCCTGATGACGCGTCCGATATGACGCAAGAGGTTATGATAAAGCTTTTTAAAAACTTAGACTCTTTTAACCAAAAGTCAAAGTTTTCGACTTGGGTTTATCGCGTTGCGACAAACACCTGTTTGGACGAGCTTAAAAAAATAAGGCGAAAACAAACCCTGTCTCTCGATGCGGAATACGAAACCGACGACGGCAGCGTATCGTTCGAACAAGAAGATTTGTCACCGCCCCCCGATGAACAGGCAGAGACTAACGAGCTTAAAGATATTGTTGCGAGGGCGATAACACGGCTCGGCGAAGAACATCGCGCTGTAATCGTTTTAAGGGATATAAAGGGATTGAGCTACGGCGAGATTGCCGAAATTTTAAATTGCAGCGACGGCACGGTTAAATCACGGCTGAGCCGCGCGAGGGCAAAGCTTAAAGAAATTCTTGAAAAAGATTTTAATATTGACGGAACATATTTCGGCGGATAATCGTCAAATAATATAGAACGAAATTTAATGATTGCGGAAAGTGAGGTGAACCGATATGCCGCAAAACGATTGTAAAAAGTACAGCGATATGATTTATGAATACACGGCGGATATGTTGAGCGCAGAGAAAGAGCGCGACCTGATGCGGCATGTCAAAAGTTGTTCCTCTTGCCGCAATGAGCTGGAGAGAATTCGCGCAGTGATGGGAGCGGCATCGGAAATAGAGGATGTTCCCGTTCCCGATGAGTTGATTTCGGCTCTTGATACGCGCCTTGAACAAACGGGCAGAGAAATACGAAATTCACGCAGACAGGGCTATGGAAACATAACCGGTACGGTGTTGTCGATTGCCGCCGCGGCGGCGCTGGCGATAGGTATGTATTCGGGCGGCGTCTTTGACAAATACCTTCATTCCGATGATGTATTTAACAATGACACGAATTATACCGACAGCCAAAATGCGGCACAAACCGAAAAATCCGATGCCGATTACGGCGATGTTCCTTCAACCGATAATCCGAACGTTTCGCCCGATGCAGCCGATAATGTATCGGAGGGCGCAGGACAGTCGGATAATTCAAATAATTCGAATAAATCAAGTGAATCGGGCAAAAGCACCGCATCGAAAAAGAACGAAAAATCCGATTCGTCAACAGGCGTGAGCCGAACGGAAAAATCATCGGACGGAAAAACAAAAAATAATACCGAATCCGAAAATCGGGGTTCGTCTTCGGCGGGAAATGCCGCAAATACCGATGAAAGCCACTCGGCTTTAAGCGATGCCCAAAGCGATAACGGCGACAATTCCGTTTCGGAAAAAGCCGCCGATGAAACATATGCGGCGAGCGCCGTTCCCGAAAGTATGGACGAGGGGCGCGGCGGTACGGACGATTTTGAAGCTTCGGCATCATCGGCTGAAAATTCGGAACGTTCCTCGGGCGGTGCAAATCCGTATGATGCCAACGGTCAAGACGGCTTGAGAAAGCAACAGTCGTCGCCACAGGTTTATTCGGTCAATGCATCATCCGATACATTGACAAACGGCACAAAAATAAGTATTCCGTCAAGCTGTGAAATAGTGACGGCAAACCCGAAAATCTATCGTGATATATACAATGTCGGATCAAACGGAAAATTCAGCATTTCGGCAAGCGAGTGGCCGGAATTTGAACAGTTTGTCACAAACAACGGCGATACCCTTATTGTCGGAGCAAAGACAACATCTGACCCAAACGCTTATATTTCCGTGAGGATTACGGCAAAATAACGATATAAATTAAAAGGACGGAACATCACCAATGAAAAAACTTTTGATAATTGACGGCAACAGTATTTTAAACAGAGCATATTACGGAATAAGACCGCTGACCGCACCGGACGGAACCCCGACCAATGCGGTCTACGGTTTTTTGAATATTCTTTTAAAGCACCTTGACGAAGAGAGCTATGACTATCTGTGTGTTGCGTTTGACGTAAAAGAAAAAACGTTCAGACATAAGAGATATGAATTGTATAAGGCACAGCGCAAGCCTGCGCCCGAGGATTTTTTGGTACAGCTTCCTTTGATGAAAGAAGTTTTGGCGGCCATGAACTGTATATGTATGGAGCTTCCCGGATATGAGGCGGACGATATAATCGGAACGGTTTCGAAAATATGCGACCAAAGCGATGTTGAATGCAATATCCTGACAGGTGACAAAGACGACCTTCAGCTAATCTCGGACAACACAACGGTTAAACTTGTTGTCACAAGAATGGGCAGGACAACAACGACGGATTATCACCCCGAACAGTTTCGCGAGAAATACGGAATAGAGCCGTCCGAATTTATTGATGTCAAGGCTCTTATGGGTGACGCGTCCGATAATATTCCCGGGGTTGCCGGGGTCGGTGAAAAAACAGCAATGTCGCTTATCCAAAACTATAAAAACATAGATTATATATATGAACATATTGATGAACTCGAAATAAAGGAAGGAGTCCGCAACAAGCTCAAAAATGACCGCGATAATGCATATTTGAGCTATGAGCTTGCAACAATCGACCGAAACGCGCCGATTGACTTTGATTTTTCGGCTGCCGTCCGCGGCGATTATAACGAAAGCGAGCTTGCGGCGCTTTTTACTCGGCTGAACTTTCGTTCTTTTATATCAAAGCTGAAATTAGACAAAGCCGCAGAAGCGGCAGAGGCAACCGACACAATCGAGGGCATCGGCAAAAGCGCGGATTTTAAAGACCTTATTTCGGCGGCGAGGGCGGCGAAAAAAGTTGCGTATACACTCAGCGGCAACAGGCTTTTTATAAAGCCGCCGAATGGCGATGTGATATATGCCGATGCCGACAAGGAGGATTTAAAAGAGTTTTTCGGCGACAGCGAAATTTCAAAGGTCGGATATGACATAAAAGAGGATATTATTGCCGTTTCGGAATACGGAATAGACGCACCCGAAAGCCCGTTTAGGGCGATGACGTTTGATGTGATGCTTGCGGCGTATATACTCGACCCGACCCAATCATCATACCCCATTGACACCCTTTGTACAAAATATCTTTCGGCGTATTTGGACTGTGACGATTCGGCGGACGGCGGCGAACAGCTTTCGATGTTGGATGTAATAGAACCGTCATCCGATAAGACACAGCTTATCATAAATCGGGTTTATGCGATAGAACGGCTCGCCGAGAAAATGGCTGATGAAATAGAAAAAAACGGTCAGCATTATCTGTATTATGATGTCGAGCTGCCGTTGACCGAGGTCTTGGCGCGGTTACAGCTCCGCGGAATGTATGTTGACCGTGACGAATTGACGGATTTCGGACGAATGCTTGACGACAGGATAAATCTTTTGTGTGATGAGATATACTCTCTTGCCGGTGAAGAATTTAATATAAATTCGCCCAAACAGCTCGGTGTTATCCTGTTTGAAAAGCTTGAACTTCCGTTCGGAAAGAAGAATAAAAGCGGAGGGTATTCAACGAACGCGGAAATTCTCGAAAAGCTGCGTTATAAGCACGAGATTGTTGAAAAGGTTCTTGAATACAGACAGCTCGCAAAGCTTAAATCAACCTATGTCACGGGGTTATCGTCCGTGGTAAACCCCAAAACGGGCAGAATTCATTCGCACTTTAACCAGACGGTGACAAATACGGGAAGATTGAGCAGTACCGAGCCGAACCTTCAGAATATCCCGGTTCGAACGCCCCTTGGCAGAGAGATACGAAAGATGTTTATTGCCGAAAAGGACGGATGGACATTGATTGACGCCGATTATTCTCAAATTGAGCTGCGCGTTCTCGCGCATATTGCCGATGATTCGGCAATGAAACAGGCGTTTTTGGATAACGAGGATATACACACTCAAACGGCGGCAACGGTATTTAAAACGCCTGTTGACGAGGTGACTCCGCTTATGCGTTCGCGCGCAAAGGCGGTCAATTTCGGAATTGTGTACGGCATAGGTGCATTTTCGCTCGCCAAGGACATCGGCACAAGCCGCGCCGAGGCACAACAGTATATAGATGAATATCTTGCACATTACGGCAACGTTGCCCTATATATGAATCAGGTAATAGAAAGCGCAAAAGAATGCGGATATATCACCACTGTTCTCGGAAGAAGAAGGTATATCCCCGAACTTTCGGCATCGTCACATCAGCTTAGAATGTTCGGCGAAAGAGTTGCCATGAACGCGCCGATTCAAGGCAGCGCGGCGGATATTATTAAAATTGCAATGGTGAATGTTGACAGACGGCTCGCCGAATCGGGGCTTTCCGCACGGCTTGTCCTTCAGGTTCACGATGAATTGATTGTCGAATCGCCCGAGAGTGAAAGAGACGCGGCGGCGGCAATCCTCAAAGAAGAGATGGAAAAAGCGTATAAATTATCCGTTCCGCTCATTGTCGATATGAACAGCGGCAAGAGCTGGTACGATACGAAATAAAACGATATATATTTTCCGTAGGTGTGAACATACGAACGGCACGAATTATACGGATACAAATTTTGAAAGGACGGAGTTTTGCTCCGTCCTTTTCGGTTATAAAATTATTGAGTTTTTATCTTGTGAAACGGACGACTTTCCGTTGTCGTAATAGTCAATCTGGTCAAGGCGGCGGAATTCATATCCCTTGCCTTTGAGATATTCTATTATCTGACCAAGCGCCTGAGGTGTGGTGGTTTTTGCCGCCGCATCGTGCATAAGAACAACTATGTTGTCCTCGGTTGCGGTCGCTTTTACCTTTGCCACAAGCGAGTCAACGTCTTTGAGTGCCGACTCGGCATCGCCGTTCAAACAGTTCCAGTCTGCATAATAATATCCCGCGTCTTTAAGATTTTGTTTATACACCTGTTTTGCCGCGGCGTGGTCTCCGGCATTATAGCTTCCGCCGGGGAATCTCATCAGCTTTAGAGTATCGCTGCCCGATATTTCCTGAATTATGCTTTCGGTTTTGCTTATCTCGTCCATAAAGCTTTCCGAACTTGCATAGAGAGCTTTATAGTCGTGGCTGTATGAATGATTCGCAAGAAGGTGTCCCTCTCTGTGTTCCTGTTCCGCAAGTTCTCTGTTTGCGGCAAGCATTTTTCCCAGACAGAAAAACGTTGCTTTTACATCGTATTTTTTGAGAACCTCGAGAACCTTTGGCGTGACCTCTTTTGTCGGGCCGTCATCAAATGTAAGATAGCATATCTTTCGGTCGCCGCTGCCTTGTGCCTCGCGCGCTATTTTGAGCAAGTCGTTTTGCTCGGACGCGGGCGGAATATTATATTCACGTGCCTTTTCCTCTTGCTGAGCCGCGTTTTGCTGAGTGTCGGTGCTGCTTGTCTGTTTGTTATCACCGCCGCCGATAATCTTGTATAATATAAATACTGCCGCAATCACGCACACGAATGCAACGGTCAAGGTGACACAGCCGCGGCGGTTTCTGCGGCGGCGTTTTATCGGTCGTCTTGCCTGCGTATAGACGGCGTTTCTCGGTCGCTGAGGTCGTCTTTCGTAATTACCGTTTGTCATATTTGTAATTCCCCTTTTCGCTGATTATTTAATCCTTATAATATGATACCCTTAATGCCGACAAAAGTCAATGGAATATCTTAAAATGTAACATTTTTGTCAATATCCGTGCGGTTTTCATCCGATTTATCGGATTTGTCGGTCGGCGGAATCGGACACGCAACGGGATCCATATGAATAACAATGTCAACACCCGTCTTATCTCTTATTTCGTGTTCGGCGCTGTCGATGATTCTGTGAATATCGCAAATCGAAATATTATCGGGAACTTCGGCATGAACGGACGCAATTTTCCGTTCGGGGCCGTAATCGTGAATCATCAAATCGTGCATACCGAGAATATCCTTGCGTTCGAGCAGGATATTCTCTATTTTTTCGGTAAGTTCGGGTGTCGGGGCGACACCCAAAAGCCTGTTAATCGTATCGCGCGCTATTCCCACACCCGTCCATATTACCAATGCCGAAACGCATACGCCGACCGTTCCGTCAATCGGAAAGTTCACAAAGTGCGCCGCCACGGCGGATAGTATTACCGCCGCCGATGCAATCACATCGCTTATGCTGTCCTTAGAGGCGGCATATAAAATTTCTGATGAAATTCTTTTAGCCAAAATTCGGTTATAATGCCACATCCAAAGCTTTACGGGAATGGATATGATAAGTATACCGAGCGAAACGGCGGTCAGGTTTATGTCGGACGGAGAAAAGATTTTCTCTGCTGAGCTTTTAAAAAGCTCAAATCCGAGAAATATGATTAAAAACGAGATAATCAAAGCCGAAATATACTCCGCGCGACCGTGACCGTAAGGGTGTTCCTTGTCGGCACGCTTGCCGCTCATTCGTGCGCCTATTACCGATACAAGCGATGAGCCGAGGTCAGAAAGGTTGTTAAACGCGTCCGATATAACAGCGATACTTCCGATTGCCGCACCCGCGATGATTTTAATTATAAAGAGTATCGAGTTGCATATTATACCCAAAACGCCGCCCAAAACTCCGTATTGTTCACGAACAACAGGGTCATTGGTATTTTCGCTGTCCGAAATGAAATGTTTTATTAAAAAATTCGTCATATAAGGTCTGCTCCGTCATCCGCCGATTAGCGGCGGTTTATTGAAATAACTCTAAAAATTGATTACTCTGCTTTTGTATTTAACGCTCATAACAAGTCCTATCGCCATCATCGTTGTCAAGAGCGATGAACCGCCATAGCTGAAAAACGGCAGTGTTATACCCGTTACGGGAAACAGCCCAACGCACATTCCTATATTCTCAAACGTCTGAAAAATAAGCATTGCGGCAACCCCGACACACATATATGTTCCGAGCGAGTTGCGCGCGTTCATTCCTATATATATGCATCTGATGATGATTGCACACATAAGAATTATTACCAACAGAGCGCCGATTATGCCGAGTTCCTCACATATTACCGAAAAGATAAAGTCCGTGTGCCGCTCCGGCAGACTGTTGTTGAGCTGGCTCGGTCCGTGATAGAGACCTGCGCCGAAAATTCTTCCCGAGCCTATAGCGAGCTTGGATTGTATAACCTGATACCCTGCGCCGCCCGGGTCGCTTTCGGGGTTGAACACCGAAAGGATTCTTGTCTTTTGATAATCATGCAGAACGAAAAACCACATTATCGGACATAATGCCGCAACGCCCGCGATTCCGCCGATGATATACCGCCGCGCAATCCCGGCAATAAAAAGCATTGCAACCGCGGTAAATATAAATACCGCGCCCGTGCCAAAGTCGGGCTGCATCAATATAAGTGCCGCGGGCAATGCCGCACAGCCGATGAGCTTAGCGATATTTGACGGTTTGTTTATTGAACTTTCGTGTTCGGACAAGAGTTTTGCGTATAATATAATAAACACAATCTTTGCAACCTCGGCAGGCTGAAAGCCGAGCGAGCCGAACATAAACCAGCTTCGCGCACCGCCCTGAACCTTACCGATTCCGGGAATTAAAACCAGGACGAGCAAAAGCAGAGCCGCACCGCTTAAATACAGTGAAATCCTTGAAAGATATTCATAGTCCAAAAACATCATCGCGCACACGACAATAGTTCCCAAAACAAGCGCGCCCGATTGAACCATAACATACTTGCCGCCGTTTTCGCCGCCGGCACTCGAAATCATTATGATTCCGAATACCGCCGCCGCGAATGTCAGTGCGGCAAGAATGAAATCCATATTTTTTATAAATCCTCTGAATTTTGAACGTTTAAACATATTTAAGACTCCGTTTCATTATCGATAAAATCCTGTTTTTCGTCACAGCATTTAAGGCTTAACGCAACTCCGTCACCGAGCGGAAGAATATCGGTGTCAAGCATCGGGTGATGACAGAGCATATCGACATAATCGCGCAGACGTTTGACGATTGTGCGCTTTCTGTGCAAGACGAGTTCATCGGTTGCGGTCATACCCTTGTACAGGATATTGTCCGATACCAAGACTCCGCCGTTTTTTAACATTCGCATACAATGCTCAAAAAAACGTCCGTATTGTGCCTTTGCCGCATCGACAAATATAAGGTCGTATTCGACGTCCAGCGTGGGCAAAATCTCGTTTGCATCACCCAAAATCACATTTATTTTATCCGACATATTCATTGCCGATACGTTCGCTTTTGCCGCATTGGCGGCATTTTCGTTTATTTCTATTGTATCAATATGCTCCGCGCCCGATTTTGCCATTCGTATCGCCGAATAGCCGATTGCCGTTCCGACTTCAAGCACCGATTTTGCTCCGCTGATTTTTATTAAAAGTTCCAAAAGTTTTATTGTTTCGGGTTGTGATATGGGAACATCGTTTTCCTTTGCATATTTCTCCATTTCACCGATATATCCGCTGCTCGGTTTGAGCGTTCGCCGAATATATCGGATGATATATTCATAATTTATGTTGTCTTCTATCATTATGATACCTCATCTGTGCTCATTCGTTGTTTTTCATATTTTCCAAATGCTGTTCGTATGTTTCGGCAAAAACGGAGGATTTTCCGTCACGCGCCGCCATGAAATAGAGGTAATTCGTCTGTTCGGGATACAACGCCGCTTGTATAGATTTTATACCCGGTGACGCTATCGGCCCTATCGGAAGACCGCTGTTTTTGTATGTGTTATACGGCGAATCGATTTGTGTGTCCTCGTTGCTCAGAACGCTCTTGCGTTCTTTTAAAATATACTGAACGGTGGCGCACGATTCGAGCTTCATACCGATATTAAGACGGTTGACAAACACGGACGCAATCTTGCCGCGGTCATCATCGCTTGCCGCTTCGCGCTCTATTATTGACGAGAGGATTATAATTTCGTCAACCGATTTTCCGCTGTTTGCTTCATTTATAACCGACATTGCCTTATTGTTAAAGTTTTCGAGCATACGCAATATTACATCGTGTTCGCTGTCCTCGGGGCGAAACGTGTATGTATCGGGAAAGAGATACCCTTCAAGCCGATTTTCACGCTGAGGAATTTGTTTTACAAAATCAAAGTCAAATTCTCCGCTTTCCGCCTCTCTTAAAAATACCTCGCGGTTAATTATTCCGTTTTCTTCCAAAAGATTAACAATCTGGCGAAACTCATACCCCTCCGGTATCGTTACCGTGTAATTATCCTTTTGCGGCGGTTGTATGAGAACCTCGGTTATTTCGTCATAGCTCATTCCCGAATTGAGATTATGCAGACCTGCCTGATACAGCTTTTCATCGGAAATTTTGGCGTATAGCCTGTACAGCGTTTCAAAGCGTATAACACCCGATTTTTTCAGTGTACTCGCAACCGATGCCGAGCCTGCACCCTTTTTTATGACAACATCAATGCTGTTGCCGCCGCCGAAACCGAACCAATCCGCCGCTCCGACAGCCGCGGCTGCCGCGATTGCGACAAGGGCTGTCGCGCAAAGTATTTTGAATATCCTTTTCATAATATCACCTCGTGCCATGCTTGTGCAAAACAAAACCGCCCCGTATTTTACATTATTTTTATGAGCACCCCTGCCGCAATTGTCAGAGCAATGCAGAGAATCACGGGAACACTGATAAAGCTTTGCCCCAAAAGAGTTGACGTGCTGATTTTCTTGTTCTTTTCAATTCCGTCCTTTTTGTATATCGCGTTTACGGAAATCACTCCTGCCGCAAATGCAATGATTCCACAGGCAAAAAGCGCAATCATTGTTTCGGGCGAATACCAAAGCGCATCGTTATAATACGCCAAAAGCAGAGCGACCGTATTATTGGCAAAGTGAAATACCATTGCCGCGTACAAAGACGCTGACTTGCGCATCAGATACGCAAGAGAAAATCCCATAAGTAAATATCCCGGCGCACAGCTTATATCGGCGTGCATTATCGCAAACATAACCGATGAAAACACCGCTGCCGCGGTTGTGTTCAGCTCTGCCATAGAGCAATACACGATTCCCCTGAACAAAAATTCCTCGAATATTGCAGGCAAAAGCGCCGCAACGGCAACGGCGGCAAAAAGCTCAACCGCCGATGTCGGAATATACACGTTAGAACTGTCAATCAATGCGCTCAGCGGCAGATTTATCGCAATCTGTACGAACTGACAGCCTATGCCGAACACAATCGCCGCCGCGATTCCGCTAAAGCCACAGCCTTTGAAACAAAATTTTTCCTCTGCCGCTTTGGCGGTTATTCCGTTTCTGAACGCATAAATCATAATCGGTATCAGGTATGCACCCAATCCGATAATCAGCGCCCTTATGTATTGCGGAATCTCAACCTCTTTAAAACTCAGCAAAAGTCCGAGCAGGGTTGTCAGAACAACGTTTATCGCTGTGACGGCAAGCAGCATTCCGCGAATGCCGCGAAGTTTCTTTTTTTCTTTTACATATACGGATGCCATAGAGCTAACTTCCTAACTGAAATTTTTATTCTGACCGTTGCGGCGCATATCAAGCGTCACATCGGGACAAATTACCATATCGACACAACGGTCGTATATGCCGCCGACAAGGATTTCGGCGAGACATTGGCTGTAACAAAGACCTATTGATACGCCGCCGAAATCCGCAAGGTAACGGTCATAATATCCGCCGCCCATTCCGATTCTCATACCCCTTTCGTCAAACGCAGCACCGGGGACAAGAACTATTGACGGGTTTAAAAGCGGTAACAGTTCGCCGCTGTTTATCAGACTGTGTTTTGGCTCAAAAATCCCGTATGCGCCGCGCTCAACCTGACCCGAATCGGATATTTCGATTGCCGTCATGGTATGCTCTTTTGTGTTACAGAGCGGAACGGCAACTCTTTTTTTGTCTTTAAAACATTGTTTTATTATCTCTGATGTGTCCGTTTCATCCTTGACCGAGATAAACACAAATACCGACTCGGCGTTTTGATATTCCACCGTTTCAAAAAGCCGTGCGGCAATTCTGCGGCTTTGTTCCTTTTTTTGATTTTCGGGAATCTCTCTGCGAATTTTCAGAAATTCTGTACGGAGCCTGTTCTTTTCCGCATCGACCAATCTTATATCCATAGTCAAAAGCTTATTCAAACTCATACGGATACTGCATATTGAGAACAATGTCCTCACCTGCGCCGTATTCGCCCGTCAGATAGTCAACGATCGCCGCCGCAAATTCCAGTGCCGTGCCTGCGCCGCGCGATGTTATGATATTATCGCTTGCCGCAACGGCGGCATCCGAAATGTCCGCACCGTGCAGATTTGACTCAAACCCGGGAAAGCATACCGCCGCGCGTCCCGATAACAGACCAAGCTCGCCCAGAATCATCGGAGCGGCGCATATCGCCGCAATCATTCGGTCATTATCCATACAAAAATCAATCATCCCTCCAACCTTTTCATCTTCCTGAAGGTTGGTCGTTCCAGGCATTCCTCCGGGAAGGACGATGCCTTTTATGCTGTCATACGGAATCTGTTCAACGGTTGTGTCACACACAACGGGGATTCCGTGTGCGCCGCACACAACTTCGCCGCCGACACCGGCGGTCATAACATCGATGTTTGCGCGCCGCAAAACATCAACGGGCGTTAATGCCTCGATTTCTTCAAAACCCTCTGCCAAAAGTACATATACCATAACTGTATTACCTCTTTTCGATATTCTTTTTCTCTTTGTTTACTTTAATGATAAATTTGGGCAAAGCCGCAAACCTGCCGATTCGGCTCGGTTGTTTACAAAGGCGATAAAACCATTCGAGATTCAGCTTTATAAATATATCGGGTGCACGTTTGACCGTTCCGGCAATAACATCGAGAGACCCCCCTGCACCAATGCAAAGCTTTACGTTCAGCTCATCGCGGTGTGCGTCAATCCACTTTTCCTGTTTGGGTGCGCCGAGACATACAAGCAATAAATCCGCGCCCGATGCGTTTATCTTTTCTATTATTTCGGGAACATCGTTGTCGGAAAAATATCCGTCACAGGTTCCGGCAATTTTAAGTCCGTCATATTTTGCGGTCAGTCTTTCCGCTGCCGTTTCGGCAACTCCGGGTTTTGAACCGAACAAAAAAACGCTGCCGCCGAATTTTGCCATCTCTGACATAAGCGTACAGGATAAATCAAAGCCCGCAACGCGTTCGGGCAGAGGCGTTCCCTGAATTTTTGCGCCATAGACCACACCGATTCCGTCGGGTACACACATATCCGCACGATTTAAAACCTCGGCAAATGCGGAATCTTCATATGCCGCCATAACAATTTCGGGGTTTGGGGTATATATAACCTTTGTTCCGTCCGATTTGACCATTTCAACCGCTCTCTCCGCTGCCGACTTGGCGGTTATTCGGTCTATGTTTACACCGAGAATATTTATTGTATCTCTCATAATATTCATATGCTCTCCTATCTCATTTGGAAAAGTGTCTGTTATTATCATAATTTTTATTTATTATAACACAAACCGATACAATTTGCAACTATCAATATTTTATGGAATTGTCAAATAAAATTTGATTGACTTTTTGGCAAATTTGGTTTATAATTACATTAACTGATTTTAAAGCAAGAGGGGCCGTAGTTTATGATAGGAATAATCGGAGCAATGACAATGGAGATTGATGGGATAAAATCGGCAATGACCGATGTATCCGTTAAGAAAACCGGCGGAATGGAATTTGTCTGCGGAACATTTTGCGGCTGTCGTATTGTTGCCGCCGTGTGCGGCGAGGGAAAGGTCAATGCCGCAATGTGTGCTCAGGCGATGATTATGGAATATCACCCCGATTTTATCGTAAACACGGGGGTCGGCGGCGGTCTTGCCGAATGTCTGCATATCGGAGATATAGTTGTTGCAACCTCGGTGGTTGAACACGATATGGATATGTCACCGCTCGGGTATGAGCGCGGATATGTCTGCGGAACGGACTGCATTTATATGGAATGTGATTCCGAGATTTCGAAAAAACTTTGCCGGTGCGTGTCGAACAGAGGTCTTTCGTATATAAAAGGGGTTGTGGCATCGGGTGACCAGTTTATCAGCTCGGACGACAAAAAGAAATGGCTTGTTGATACTTTCAACGCCGTTGTGTGCGAAATGGAGGGCGCGGCGATAGGACACGTTTGTATAAGAAATAACGTGCCGTTCGGCGTTTTGCGTGCCGTATCGGACGGCGGTGACGATGATGCAAAATTATCGTTCCCCGAGTTTGCCTCTATGGCGGCGGCAAACTCGATTCGGATTATATCCGATTTTGCCGAAAGCTGTGCAAAGACAAATTCGGCGTCTACCGAAGATTAAGACTTGAAAGAGGTAATTTTGATGAGCAGTACGCTTCGCGGCGAGAGAGAATACTCGTCCAAAGAGCTGATAAGACGGATATTTCCGTATTTTAAACCGTATAAAAAGACATTGTTTTTTGACCTGTTCTGTGCGGCGCTTACCACCGTGTGCGAGGTTGTTTTGCCGATGATAATCCGCAGCATAACCAATACGGCGATAAACGATGTTGCACAACTGACGTTAAATATGGTGTTTGGTCTGTCTGCACTGTACCTTATTTTGAGGGTAATAGACAGCTTTGCGAATTTTTATATGGCGAGTACGGGACATATAATGGGTGCAAAGATAGAAACCGATATGCGCCGCAACGCGTATGCACACCTTCAACAGCTTTCCGATTCGTATTATAATAATACAAAGGTCGGACAGATAATGGGCAGGATTACGAATGACCTTTTTGATATAACCGAATTTGCGCATCATTGCCCCGAGGAGTTTTTTATTGCGGCGATAAAGATAACGGTATCGTTTATCATATTGGTGCGCATAAACCTTTGGCTTACGCTTTTGGTGTTTGTGTTTGTGCCGATTATGACGGTTGTGTGCCGAATAATTAACAAAAAGATGCGCTCGGCGTTCAGCGACCAGCGCTATCAGATAGGTGAACTCAACGCCAATATCGAGGACAGCCTTCTCGGTCAAAAGGTGGTAAAGGCGTTCGCCAACGAAGACGTTGAAAATGCCAAGTTTGAAAAAGGAAATCAAAAGTTTTTCGGCATAAAAAAGTATTCGTATAAGATAATGGGACTTTTTCAGACCTCAACGCGTGTGTTTGACGGATTGATGTATCTGACGGTTGTACTCGGCGGCGGTATATTTTTGGTTTATAAAAAGATTCTGCCGGGTGATATGGTCGCATACGTTATGTTTGTTTCGACATTGATTGCGACAATTCGCAGAATAATCGAGTTCGCCGAACAGTTTCAGCGCGGAATGACGGGGATAGAGAGATTCTTACAGATTATGGACGCGGATATTGATATATTCGATGAGCCGAACGCCGCAGAGATGAAGAACCCGAAAGGCGTAATAGAATTCAAGGATGTGAGCTTTGAATATCCCGATGACCATAATGAGGTGTTTAAAAACCTCAACCTTAAAATCAATGCCGGTGAAAAGGTTGCGATTGTCGGTCCGTCGGGCGGCGGAAAGACAACACTGTGCAATCTTATCCCGAGGTTTTATGACCCTACGGATGGGGTTATCACGATTGACGGAAAGGATATTAAGGGGTTCACTCTAAAGAGTTTGCGCAGCAATATCGGTATGGTACAACAGGACGTGTATCTTTTCTCGGGAACGGTCAGGGATAACATTCTCTATGGTCGGCCGGGTGCGTCCGACGAAGAAATGCAAGAGGCGGCGCGCCGTGCCGGAGCGGATGAGTTTATACAAAATCTTCCGAACGGGTATGACACATATATCGGTGAGAGAGGGGTTAAGCTTTCGGGCGGTCAAAAACAGAGAATAAGTATCGCGCGGATATTTTTAAAGAACCCCAAAATAATAATCCTTGACGAGGCAACATCGGCTCTCGATAATGAGAGCGAATATGCGGTGGCGAGGTCTCTCGGCGAGCTTTCAAAGGGCAGGACGACTTTGACGATTGCGCACAGGCTTTCGAGTATCAGAAATTCCGACCGAATTCTTGTTCTGACCAATGACGGAATCGTTGAGGAAGGAAATCACAATACATTGATTGAAAAAGACGGAATATACAGCCGTTTTTATAAAATGGCGAATGAAATGAAATAATAACAACATAATTATTTGGAGGGTGAACCCGAAAATGACTGTTTACACATTTTTATCCTCGGTATTGAGCTATGTTTTTACCGTTATAATATACCTTTTTATATTCTCGGTAATACGGCTTATCTACCTTGACGTAAGAAAGATGAGCAGGTTTGAAACAAACAACGCGAATGATATACCCTGCGCGAGTCTGAAAGCGGTAAAATCAAAGGTTCCGGTTATGTCGAACATAAAGGGGCGTTATGCCATATACGGATACGCCGAGATAGGCAGAGCCGCCGGTTGTGACATACAGATTCAAGAGGATTATATTTCGGGAAAGCACGCGCGGATATGGTACGAGGACGGCGAATGGTACCTTGAAGATTTGGGAAGCCGAAACGGTACTTTTGTAAATAACCAGCGGATTCAAGAGGTGGTTATTCTCGACCCCGAGGACGTAATATCGTTCGGCGGCTTGAATTTTGTGTTTGAATTATAGAACTAGATGTTTATCGAAAAAAGGTTTTTTGATTTTATAATCCTTAAAAAATCAAAAATATCAGTTTATTATAATAAAATGTCATTATAGTGGAGTTAAAATAATTCAAAATGTGTTATTATATAAAGAGGTGAAATTTTCTATGGCAAACATAAGCGCCTCCGGCCGCAACCGCCCCGTTGTTCTGCTTGTTTTGATGAATCTTTTGGGGTTTGGGCTTTTGTATGTGGCGAACGATTATAATAAAAACATAATATGGGTCGGTCTGGGCTTGCTCGGTTTGTTTGTGATTATATATACTGTTCTTACCGTGTGCCGAATGGGCGACAAATTTATCGTGCCGATGGCGTGTATGCTGATTACCATCGGTGTGATTTTGCTGTGCAGAATAAATATAGAAAAGTACGGCATAAAACAGATTGCGTGGGTGGCAATGGGCGCGGTTGCGTTTTTTGCCGCATATGCGATATACTATAACTTTCGGTATTGGAGCAAGCTGTGGTATCTTTATTTTATCGGCGGAGTTTTGCTCTTTGTCGCAACGCTTACTCTGGGTACAACGATAAAGGGTTCGAGAAACTGGATAAGCTTCGGCGGCTTTGCGTTTCAGCCTGCCGAGATAACAAAGATATTGTTTATAATGTTCCTCTCGTGTCACTTTTCGGGGGAATGGACAAAACCCGTGCTCGGGTTCAAGCCAAAGTATATAACCCTTTTGGGAACGTATATGTTCATCGGCTTTCTCGTCCTTCAGCGTGACTGGGGAACGATGCTTGTATTCTTTTCCATTTATATTTTTATGCTTTATGTGTATGAAAAGAGTACGGCGTTTTTGCTTGCTAATATCGGCACGGCGTCGGTGATTGCGGTTTTGGGTTATAAGTTTTTGCACCACATTCAAGTCAGGGTAAGCACATGGCTTGACCCGTGGGCGGACATTTCGAATACGGGTTATCAGATAACGCAATCGCTTTTCGCCATTGCGTCGGGCGGATATTTCGGCAGAGGAATAGGCAACGGCTCGCCGTCATATATTCCCGAGGTTCATTCGGACTTTATTTTCTCAGCCGTATGCGAAGAAATGGGTGTTTTCGGCGGAGCGGCAATCATAATACTGTTCTTTTTGATTGCGTACCGATGCTTTAAAATCTCGATTCAGACAACGGATGTGTTTGACAAGGCTTTGGCGTTCGGACTCACCGTTATGTTTGCGATGCAGACATTTATCATTGTCGGCGGCGTAACAAAAATGATTCCTCTGACGGGTATAACCTTGCCGTTTGTCAGCTATGGCGGAACGTCAATCGTTGTCAGCTTTGCATCGCTCGGTATAATCCAGGCGATTTCGGCAAAGTCGGAGAGAGGCAAGAACCTTGAACCGTCAAAGAATAAAACGAACGGGAGGGTGCGCCATGCAAAATAACAAAAGAATAATTCGGGTACTCGTCTTGGTCTCGTTTATGTTTCTCGCGCTTGTGAGCTATCTTTTGTATTTTAATATGTTCCAAGCCGAAAAAGTGTCGAGCAACCCGTATAACAAACGCCAGTGGGAGGACGAGCGATATGTTAAACGCGGAAGCATCTATGACCGTGACGGAGAGCTGCTTGCGGAAACGGTCGTTGACGGTGACAACCGCACGCGAAGGTATCCCAAGGGCAGATTATACAGCCATATAATCGGATATTATTCGAGGGTTTACGGTAAGAACCTGCTTGAAATGAACTATGACAAAGAGCTTATGGGACACGGTGATATAAACCTGAGCTTTAATGAAATACGTTCGGGTTATGACCTGAACCTTACGATAGACAATGACCTTCAGAAATACGCGTATGATAAGCTGAACGGACGTTCCGGCGCGGTTGTCGCGATGGAACCGTCAACGGGTAAAATTCTCGCTATGGTAAGCCTGCCGGATTTTGACCCGTCTGTGGACGCTCTCGAAAAGAATTGGCAGTATATTGTCGAAAAGGAAGATTCGCCTTTGCTTGCCCGTGCAACGGGCGGCTTATATGCGCCGGGGTCAACATATAAGATAGTGACGACCACGGCGGCGTATAACGGCGGATATACTCAGAAGACATTTAACGATACCGGTGAATTTAAAGCCGGCGGAATTAAGGTTGAGAATTACGGCGGCAAAAGCTATGGCGAGATTGGTCTTAAAAAGGCGTTTGAGGTATCGAGCAACTTTGCATTTTGTACGCTCGGTTATGAACTCGGTGCCGAGAACGTAAAGAATACCGCCGAGAGCTTTGGCGTGAACAAGGATATTAACACGGATATTCCTGTGTCAAAAAGCCGAATAGATTATAAAAAGATGACGAATGAGGACGCGGCGCTTGTATCAATCGGACAGGGACAGCTGCTTATGACGCCCCTGCACGTTGCGATGGTCGGTTCAACGATTGCAAACGGCGGAAAGATGATGAAACCGTATCTTGTAAACAGCGTAACAACCTCATCGGGACAAACGCTCAGCAATGCCAAACAAGAACAGCTGTATCAGGCGATAAGCCCCGATTGTGCGGCGTATGTCAAAGAGCTTATGGTAAGCACGGTAAAACAAGGCACGGGAACAAAAGCAGCAATATCGGGCGTTACCGTTGCCGGAAAGACGGGAACGGCGGAGAACGAGACATCAAAAGACCATGCGTGGTTTGTCGGATTTGCCCCGGCGGAAAATCCTCAGATTGCCGTTGCGGTGTTGCTTGAATATGACGGCGGAAGCGGCGGCGCAAACGCTGCGCCGATTGCACGTGATGTAATGAAAAAATATTTGGGAAAATAATATATAAAAGGTCACAAGGAGTTAAAAAATGGACACACAAAACAACTATTATCAGCCGCCCCGAAACAACGGTGGCAAGAACACAGGGCTTATAATTGCGGTTGCGGTGCTTTCGGCGGTATTGGTTATCGGAATTGTTTTTGCAATCCTTGTTGCGGCGGATGTAATATCATTTGGCGGCAAGGAGCAAACCCCGATTCAACAGACACAGGAAACGGATACGATAGGAACAGATGAACAGGTTCACAAGGACGAAACGCCCGCCACACCAAGATCTACTCCACCCGGCACAATAATGTATACCGACTACTGCGATGAGAAAATTGCTATGTATAAGGAGCCGTCGACAAGCTCATCGGAACTATTAAGTAGTATTCCGGCTGGTGAGGAAATATACGTTGTCGAATACACAAATGACGAATTTGCAAAAGTCAGCCTTCGGGGTAAAGATGGTTATATCGAAAGAAAATATCTCGTGTCGGAAAAGCCTAATTTGCCGCGTTTTTATGGATTTTCAAAAGCGTAATGAAAAAATATTTGGGAAAATAATATATAAAAGGTCATAAGGAGTTAAAGAATGGACACACAAAACAACTATTATCAGCCGCCCCGAAACAACGGCGGCAAGAACACCGGGCTTATAGTTGCGGTTGCGGTGCTGTCGGCAGTATTGGTTATCGGATTTGTTTTTGCAATCCTTGTTGCGGCGGATGTAATATCATTCGGCGGAAAGGAGCAAACACCGATTCAACAAACACAGGTAACGGATGCGATAGGAACAGAGGAACAGGCTCACAAGGACGAGACGCCTGCACAGACAACGCCCGCCGCGCCGCAACCTATTCCGGTCGGCGCAACAATGTATGTTGGCAATTGTAACGTAAGCGTTACCTTGCGCAGCGCACCGTCAACAAGCTCATCGGAGCTTTGTCAGATTCCGCTCGCGGAGGAGATATACGTTGTGGAATACACGAATGACGAATTTGCAAGAGTCAGGTATAACGGTACAGAGGGCTATGTCAAAAGGGCATATATCGTATCGGTAAGGCCGCAGGTATATTCGTATGATTCACAAGAGGCGGCACAGCTCGTGCATAACGCGGTGGTTGCATTCGTTGACGGAGTAAATTCAAACAACGATGCATATGTTTCGGCATATTACAGCGGCAGTGCGGCAGATGAAGAGAGAAAGTCAGTAAAGTCAATAGCGGAAAAGGTTATATCGGAGGAAATCATATCGCTCAATTGTCACAGCGTGACAAGAGTTTCGGCAACACAAGTCAGCGTTATCAGAGATTCGGTTATCCGCGTTCTGTATAAAGACAATACGGTCAAGGATATTACCGAAAGATATAAATACACCGTTGATATAAGCGGTACATCATATAAGATTGTAGGCTTATCAAAAGCATAACATAATAAATATATACATAATGAGAGGAAATGAAAATGGATTTTAAACAGGTACCTAAAAAATACAGACCGATACCCTTTTGGTCTTGGAATGAAAAGCTCGAACCGAGTGAAACAAAGCGTCAGGCAAAAGAGATGGCGCGGATAGGAATGGGCGGCTTTTTTATGCATGCCAGAGGAGGACTTCAGACCGAGTATATGGGTGATGAATGGTTTGATAATGTTGAGGCGGCAATTTGTCAGTCCGAAGAGGACGGCACAGAGGCGTGGGCGTATGACGAAAACGGCTGGCCCAGCGGCTTCGGCAGCGGAAAAGTCAACGGTCTCGGAATAGATTATCAACAGAAATATCTGAGATTCGAGGACGGTGAAAAACAGACCGATACGACCATTGTAAACAAAGACGGCGTTCATTTTTATTATGACATAAACCCGTTCTATGTTGACACCCTGGATTCAAAGGTGACGCACAAGTTTATTGAATTGATATACGAGCCGTATTATGATAAATTCAAGAATCGGATAACGGGATTCTTTTCGGACGAGCCGCAGATTTCAAGAAACGGCTTGCCGTGGAGCTTTGTTATGCCCGAAACGTATAAAGAAATGTACGGTGACAATCTTTTGGATAAATTGATTGAGCTGTTTAAGCCTGTCGGCGACTATAAACAGACCCGTATCAGATATTGGAAGATGGTAACGGACTTGTTCTCGAACAATTTTATGAAACCGATTTATGATTGGTGTGACAGCCACGGCTTAAAATTCACGGGGCATCTCGTATGCGAGGAATCTTTGGGGTCACAGCTGGCGACAAACGGTGCGGCTATGCCGCATTATGAATACTTTCATATCCCCGGCGTTGATAAGCTCAACCGCCATATTGATGATTGGTTCACGGGAATACAGCTCGGAAGCGCCGCTCAGCAGTTGGGCAAAAAACAGACAATAACCGAGAGTTTTGCGCTTTGCGGTCACAACGTAAGCTTTTCGGAACTCAGAGGTCTTTATGAATGGCAGGCACGCTATGGTGCGACATTGCTTTGTCCGCACCTCGAGGGTTATTCGCTGCGCGGAATAAGAAAGCGTGACTATCCGCCCGCGATGTATGAGCAACAGCCGTGGTGGGAGGAATATTCAAAATTTGTTACCGCGGTATCGAGAATAGGTATGATTATGTCAGAGAGCGAGGTACATTTTAACACACTTTTGATGCATCCCCAGACAATGGCATGGTCGCTCTATGACAATGCCGACAGCCCGGGATTTAATGAGTTGACCGAAGAATTTAAACAGACAATAAAGGCGTTAGAGGATAAGCACGTATTGTTCCACCTCGGTGATGAAACGCTGATTGAGCGCCACGGCAGGGTTGAGGGCAACAAGTTTATAATCGGAACTCAAACCTATGATACGATTGTGGTTCTTAAAGACCAATTCTTTATGGAAAAAACCCAAGCCATGCTCGATGAGTATAAAAAGAACGGGGGAAGGATTGTGACAGAGGATGAAGTTAAAGAAAATCCCGTTTGTGACAACCCCGAGATAAAGTTCACCGAAAGGACGCTTGACGGTCAAAAGCTGTATTATTTCGTCAATCAGACGGGCAAGAAACAGAGCGCAAAAATATCGGTCGGCAAAGATATGATTGATATTTTGACGGGCGAGGTTAAGCCGTTTTGCGGACACGTTGATTTTGAAGAATTCGACAGCGTGATGCTCATTGGCGACAAGCCCGACACAAGTATTGAAAATAAAAATGCCGATAACAGAGTGGATTTGTCGGGCGAGTGGGTTGTAACAGATTGTGACGAAAATATATTAACACTTGACAAATGCGATTATTACTTTGACGGCGAACTGCAAGAGAAAAACGGTTATGTCTTGAATATTCAAGAGCGCGCGTGTGATTTAAAGCGTCACGTTAATATAAAACAGGTGTATCACGTGAATGTTAAGGCTGCGCCGAATGATGCATATCTTGTTGTTGAAACACCCGAGATATTTAATATAAGCATAAACGGAAAAAGTGTGGATAAAAAGGATTACGGATACCTGCGTGACCGTTCGTTCCGCAAGCTGAATATCGGCGGTATGCTCAAAGAGGGTGAAAACGAGATTGTTTTGGAATGTGAGTTTAAGCAATCCGAGAATATCTATAAGTGTATGGAAAAGAGCAAGATATTCGAGAGTGAAAAGAATAAACTTACATACGATACCGAGATAGAGCCTGTATATCTGTGCGGTGATTTTTCGGTATTCTCAACCGGTAAGTTTGATGAACTCGAAAGAAAAGCGTTTAGATGTGACGGAAATTTTGTAATAGATAAACCTGTTAAAACAATTACGATTGACAATATAGAAAGACAGGGATTCTTGTTCTTTTCGGGACGTATGGACATCGAAAAAGAGTTTGTTTCAAACGGCGGTACATATGAAATAAAACTTGACCGCACGGGAATAAACGCGATAAATGTCAGCGTGAACGGATGCGATGAGATAACAAGTATCTGGAACGGTGATTGTATTGATATAAGCGAGTATGTCAAAGAGGGCAAGAACATAATCCGTTTGACGCTTGTCAATAACCTCAGAAATATGATGGGGCCGCATCACCTTGACGAGGGCGAATGCATAAGCGTCGGACCGCCGGCGTTTTATAAAGAGCCATGCGTCTGGACGGGCGGCAAAAAGCCGTGGCAGCCGTGGAATGACAGATACTGCTTTGTTGAAATGAGCGTATATAACAATAAATAAATTTGACAAAATTTTAAAATAGGGGTTGCAAATTTATTTATACAGTGATATAATATAAACTGACAAGGGAGCTTGCGCAAAGCGGGCTGAGAAAGAGCTGTATTGCTCTGACCTTTAACTTGATTTGGATAATGCCAACGTAAGGATATGTCACAGAATGTTTTTTGGAATACGCGGATTTTTAAAACCGCCGTTTCGATTGATAATCATTAGATTGTTATAAAAAAGATATTATGCGGATATGCCGAGCGCGGCGTATCCGTATTTTAATTTATAAAAAAAGGAATGATTAACTATGTTTAAAACCTGTATCGATAATGTAAGAACAAGCGTTCCGCTTGTGCATAACATAACGAATTATGTCACGGTCAACGATGTGGCAAATATCCTGTTGGCGTGTGGCGGAAGTCCGATAATGTCCGATGAACCTTTGGACGTTGTTGATATTACTTCGATTTGCGGCGGCTTGAATATCAATATCGGAACGCTGAATGAACGCAGCATTAAGGCGATGTTTGCGGCAGGCAAGAGAGCGAATGAACTCGGTCATATTGTCCTGCTCGACCCGGTGGGCGCAGGAGCGTCGGCTTTGCGCACAAATACGGCTTTGGATTTAATGAAAGAATTAAAGCTTGATATAATAAGAGGTAATATATCAGAGATAAAAACACTTGCATCGGGAAGCGGCAGCACCAAAGGGGTTGACGCAGATGTTGCCGATGCGGTAACGGAAGAAAATCTGGAATCGGCGGTCGAGTTCGCAAAGGATTTTGCGGCACGGACGGGTTCGATAATTGCCATAACGGGTGCAATCGATATAGTATGCGATGACAAGACCGCATACGTTATTCGAAACGGCTGTGCCGAGATGAGCAGGATAACGGGTACGGGTTGTCAGCTTTCGGGAATGATGACGGCTTTTGCTGTTGCAAACCCCGATAATATGCTTGAGGCAGCGGCAGCAGCGGTCTGTGTTATGGGACTTGCCGGGGAGATAGGAAAGAGCCGTATGCAAGACGGTGACGGCAACTCGACATATCGCAATCGTATAATTGACGTTGTTTATAATATGGACGGCGAAACGCTTGAAAAAGGAGCAAAGTATGAAGTTAGATAAAAAAGACCTATTGCTTTATGCGGTGACGGACAGGCATTGGCTGAACGGGCGCAGGTTGGTTGACGATGTGCGTTCAAGCCTTGACGGCGGAGCAACGTTTATACAGCTCAGAGAAAAGAACTTGGGACACGCCGAGTTTTTGAATGAGGCGAAAGAGATACAAGAACTTTGCCGAGAATACGGCGTTCCGTTTGTGATAAATGATGATGTTGAGCTTGCGAAAGAGATAAACGCCGACGGCGTTCATGTCGGACAGAGCGATATGGAGGCGTTGGATGTCAGAGCCAAACTCGGTGATGATAAAATAATAGGCGTGTCGGCACAGACGGTTGAACAGGCGATGCTTGCCGAAAAGCACGGCGCGGATTACCTCGGTGTAGGGGCGGTTTTTCCGACATCATCAAAGGATGATGCGGACGCGGTGAGTTTCGAAACGCTTTCGGCAATATGCAAGGCGGTTAAAATCCCCGTTATCGCAATAGGCGGAATAACGGAGGAAAACTTGTGTAAGCTCGAAAGCAGCGGAATCTGCGGAATTGCGGTGATAAGTGCAATATATGCAAAACCCGATATTGAGGATGCGACACGGCGGCTTAAATCCGCAACGGAAGATATGTTAAGGATAAAAGGGTGAGCGGCTATGATTTGCGGAGCAATTTTTGATATTGACGGTGTTTTGCTCGATTCGATGACGATTTGGCGCGATTTGGGCAGCCGCTATCTTAAAAGACACAATATTCAACCCAAAGACGGACTTGACAAAATTCTTTTTTCGATGAGTATGGAACAGGGTGCGGAATATTTAAAGAATGAATATTGCAATAATTTCGATGCGGAGGATATTCTCGATGAGATAAAAGATATGCTCAAAGAGTTCTATTATTACGAGGTTGAACCTAAAGATAATGCGGCAGGGTTGCTTAAATTTTTAAAAGACAGAGAAATCCGCATTGCCGCCGCCACATCAAGTCCGCGCGGACACGTTGAGAAAGCCCTTGAGAGAACAAAGCTTTTGCCTTTTATCGAAAAGATATTTACTACATCCGAGATTGGCGAGAGCAAGCATTCGCCGCTGATTTATAACACGGCGGCGGCATATCTCGGCACAACGCCCGATAAAACTTTTGTTTTTGAGGACTCGCTTTATGCTCTCAAAACCGCGGCGGACTCAGGTTATTGCGCCGTTGGGGTTTATGACCGATACGGCGAGAGTGACAAAGACGGGGTTAGAACATACGGCAGGGCATATCTTAAAAATTTCGATGATTTTGATATGATTTTGCCGTACATGACAAATTAAATATCTGAAAATTACGGATTTTCCGTAATCGGCGGCATATTGGGGGCACCACCTTATGTCGCAATATAAAACGTATGCTGGATAAAGAAAGGAAGAATGATTATGAGAACAGCATTAACGATCGCCGGAAGCGATTCCGGCGGAGGCGCCGGTATTCAAGCAGACATCAAAACAATGTTGGCGAACGGTGTTTATGCCATGAGCGCCATTACGGCAATGACGGCACAGAACACGACCGGCGTAACAGCAATTATGAACGCCACACCCGAATTTTTGGCGCAAGAGCTGGAATGTGTATTTGATGACATTCCGCCCGATGCGGTAAAGATAGGTATGGTATCCGACAGAGAGCTTATATGCGTAATATCGGAAAAATTAAAAGAGTATCGCGCGTCAAACATTGTTGTTGACCCTGTTATGGTTGCAACAAGCGGAGCAAGGTTAATCAGCGGTGATGCGATAGACACCCTGAAAGAAAAATTGTTTCCCCTTGCGGATATTCTGACGCCGAATATCCCCGAGGCAGAGGAGCTTACGGGAATGAAAATATCATCACCCGATGATATGATAGCGGCGGCGGAAAAGATTTCGACAACTTATAACTGTGCCGTGCTGTGCAAGGGCGGACATCAGATGAATGATGCCAATGACCTTTTGTACAAAGACAACGGCTATGAATGGTTTAACGGTCGCAGAATAGATAATCCGAATACGCACGGTACGGGGTGTACCCTGTCATCGGCGATTGCGTCAAACCTTGCCAAAGGCTTTGATATGAGAGAGTCGGTCAGACGTGCAAAAGAGTATATTTCGGGTGCTCTTGCGGCAATGTTGGATTTGGGCAAAGGCAGCGGTCCGATGGACCATGGTTTTGCGATAGAAAATGAGTTTACGAAAGAAAAAGGGGAATAATTAAATGGAAAAAACAATTCAAAACACAAATGACAAAAAAGGCGGAACAAGCCTTTTTGAAAACGGTCTGATTTGGTTCGGCGCAGGCGTGTCGATTGCCGAAATATTAACGGGAACATACTTTGCCGAGCTTGGGTTTAAACGCGCTCTGCTTGCAATTTTAATCGGTCATATTATCGGTTGTGCCATGTTCTTTTTGGCAGGAGTAATCGGCGGCAAACAGCGTTTGAGTGCAATGGAAACTGCGAAGAACAGTTTCGGCAGAATAGGCGGACAGTTCTTTGCGATAATGAATGTGATTCAGCTTGTCGGCTGGACATCGATAATGATTTATGACGGCGCACTGGCGGCGAACGGGATATTTTCGATAGGAAGCTGGGTTTGGTGCCTTGTTATCGGGGCATTGATAATCCTTTGGATTATGATAGGTATTGCGGATTTGGGCAAGCTCAATACCGTTGCGATGGCGGCGTTGTTTATACTTACCTTGGTTTTATGCAAAGTCATATTCATTGACGGAAGTATCTCGTCGGCGGCTGTATCGGATGGAATGTCGTTTGGTGCGGCGATAGAGCTTGCGGTGGCAATGCCGCTGTCGTGGCTTCCGCTTATTGCCGATTATACCCGAGAGGCGGAAAAGCCGGTAAAAGCGGCGGCGGTAAGTACGGCGGTCTATGGCGCGGTGAGCTGTTGGATGTACATAATCGGAATGGGTGCGGCCTTGTTCACGGGCGAAAGCGATATTGCACTTATAATGGTTAAAGCCGGTCTCGGCGTACTCGGATTGATAATAGTAATCTTTTCGACTGTTACGACAACATTCCTTGACGCGTATTCGGCAGGAATTTCGCAGGAATCAATTACGCCGAAAGTTAAGGGCAAGTATGTTGCGGTTGTTGTTGCGGCAATCGGTACGGTTGCCGCAATGATTTTCCCGATGGACGATATTACGGACTTTTTGTACCTTATCGGTTCGGTTTTCGCACCGATGATTGCGATACAGATTGCGGATTATTTTATCATACACCGCGACAGACGTGAAACGGCGGCGGATATAAGAAATATCATCATATGGATAATAGGCTTTATTCTTTACCGCCTGTTTATGAAGATGGATATTCCTGTCGGAAACACCCTTCCCGATATGATGATAACAATATTGCTTTGCATAGGTGCAAATGCGGTTTTAAAACCCAAAAAATAATATATAAGTAAAAATGAAAAGCTGTGGCACACGATTTCACAAAATCGAATGCCGCGGCTTTTTTATGATTTCGATTTCTCGGACAGGCAGGATTAAGGCTGTGCATTTGTTTCCCTCGGGTTGAGACGAGATAATTTGCAATGAAAAAAGGCATCCGCAATGAGCGAATACCTTTTGAAGTTTTGCAATTTGATAAGATAAAGCAAATTATCTCTTTGAGAATTTTCTGCTTCCCGAAAAGCCTGATTTTACGGGGTTTTCTCGAATTTTTGTTACTTGTATGTTATTTGCGTAGGACTGCTGATTAATGCATTTTACACTTAATAGTAGTTGTTTTTATATTTAAAATACATCAAGAACAATTATGACATATATCCGTAAATATAAACTTCTTTAAATAAGTTACTCCACAAATTACTGTTTTTTGCTATGACATCCGGGTTTTCGGCTTTTTCATCCAAAACGATTGTAACAAGCTTTGCTCCCAAAGCATCCCAAACCTCAATAGGGTTTTTCTTCCAGTAATATGTTCCATCAGTATTTCGTTGTACTAAAGCACGAAATGATCCAACAACCGGATACATCAATCCCTTTGGAATATAGTATTGCAAATCCTGTTGCTGTAAAAATGATTTTCCTACTACTTTACCTCCATCATATTTAGTATATTTTCTTGTTCCGAATCTTCTTCCTGTACCATTAGACACGCTTGCAAAAGATGTTTCAATTTTTTCCCAAAGTGTGAAAATATCATCAATAATAGGCATCATATTTCTTATCATATTTTCACGATCTATTTTTTGTTGTTCTTCCATACCGCCATTTTGTTTGAGGAATTTTTTCAGGCTTGCCTCTTTACCTGAATAACACTGCATTGGTTGAACATCAGAGAGAACACCATCAGCTGTTTTATATGGGTATATTTCTTGGCTAAACATAAGCAATATAGAAATTATCTCTCTAACATCAATAGGATCAATTCCTTCATCATTATAGTGTTCGTTCATCTTAAATTGAATCCTATTGTAAAATGAATTATTTGACAATGCTTCCTTTAATATCTCAAAGCTATTTTCCAACTCAGCAATAGATTTTAAATCAACTTGTACAGATGTATTTCTAGCTGCTGCTAATTCAACAGGAGATTCGATACCTTCAAAAATTTCAAAAAATACAAATTTATCATTTGAAAGATAGTTTTTACTTTTTGCTTCCAAAATAGCTCTTAATGTGTGTCCCCCATCTATATTGCCGTGGATTTCGGGATTATCAAAAGAAATTGTTAATTCCTCTGTTTTATTGTCCCAAGTGGTGGAAAGAGAGGATATTAAAATACCTCTATTCAATTCATGGAAATATTCGTTATCCCTTAGGCTATCCTTAATTTTATTGGCAACATTCGTTGTCATTTTTTGCTCTCTAGGGTTTGTTTCCATCCAATCTGACATTTCTTGCGGAATACTATTTGCTTGCACATAACAAACATATTTTACATGCTTACCCTTCGGATAGTTAGGATCTGCCATCTTCTTAAATTCTTTTGCTTTCAGTTTCAGTTGTGTCATATAAACCACATCTCCTTATAAAAAATAAATCTGTATTTTACGAATGCCAAAATACAGATAACTCCTCTAAGATATCAAATAAGGTTTATATGCAAATCCACATCCGTAAAAAGATACTGGTAATCTAACAAACACATTCGTTTGTAGATGAGCATATTATAGCACCTTATTTATAAAATGTCAAGTGTTTTTCGTTGTTGCTTATAATCCGTTGCCATATAGCCCGTTTACTTGTATAATATAAATGAGATGGAGGTGTTACATATGATCACCAAAGATTTAGGTGAAAGAATCAAAGAACTTCGCGCTAAAACTGGTTTGAGCCAAGAAAAATTTGCTTTAAGCATTGAAATGGACAGAACTTACTTTGCTTCTGTAGAAGCCGGTCGTAGAAATATTTCAATCTGCAACATAAAGAAAATTGCTGATGGACTCGGTGTATCTTTAAGCGAACTTTTTAAAGAACTTTAATACACAGAAATATGGTAGTGTAAAGTAAAAATGAAAGAATGGCATAACAATTTCACCAAATATCGCAGATTTTCGCTTGAAAGCTTGTAAATGCTCGTCTGCGATTAGTCAAGGGTAAAAATGAACGTGCCAAGGCACGCCCTATGACAAATCACAGAACGACCATTTGAGTATTAACTAAGCGAAAATCAGGATACGAGTAACAAAGAATTTTGTTGTCGCTTAGAATATTTTAATCCGGCAACCTGAGCAGGTGTAAGGTTAGATAAGGAACTATGAGGTCTGATGAAATTGTAAAAGAATACAAACATCATAATCATAGAATTAGCACTTTCAAAAGAGTTAAAACCATATCTTGTCTTGTACCAATATTTAAACTGCTTGTTAAAGGCTTCAATAACATTGTTGGAAATGTCATCTTTAAAGCTGGCAACTCTGATGTGAGAAACATCAAATATAGACTTTGTTGGCACTTTGTAAGCTGAATAGCGGTCAGTAACAATAGCATTAGGTTTGCCATATTGCTTTACACTATCAAACAAGCTGAAAGCTTGTGGAGAATCTCTGTGAGGTGATAGGTGGAATCCTAAAACAAACCTTGTTTCACTGTCAATGATAAACCAAACGTAATACTTTTTACCTGAGATTTTGACAACAGTTTCGTCAGCATGCCACTCATCAGAGTCAAAGTTCATAGCAGGCATAAGAGTAAGCATTTTGGAGTGAAAAATGGGAGCGAATTTTTTGCACCAGTCACTGATAGTAACATGAGAAACCTTGATATTGTACAGCATTTCAAGCATTGTAGTAATCTTGCGAAAAGATGTGCCGCCTATGTAAAACAGCGTTAAAGCAGTAATGACTAAATGTAAACTATGTCGCATACGTTTAAAGTTATCTTTGCCAATGATGTTTGACATAGACGGAGGCAGCTTTACAGTAGGTTTAGCTTGAAAGAACGAATGATTGCATTTTTTATCCGAGCAACGATAATTAGAATAATCGTTGTAATCGTGATGAAGAAATGCAGATTTACCGCAAACGGGGCAAGAAGGATATTTTCTTTGCTCTGGCGGAAGTGGTTTTGCACCTCTTGAACCACTTGAAACAAAATCAGGTGCAAATTGATGTTTGCATTTACGGCATTGGTATTTTTGATTACCAAACTTATCCTTGCCGTATTTATAAAGTGAATAAGAGTTGCACCGAGGGCAATTGTGTGATATAATATTTACCATGAGATCTTGATCTCCTTTCTCTGATTTTCAGGGAGGTATTTGGGTTTGTGGTAAAACCATTATACCATAAGGAGTTCAAGGTCTCAACTTTCATTTAACTTAACAAAACGAGAAATATTATGAAGAGGAGAAATAATATGATTTACACATTAGATGATTTTATAAGAGAATATTCTAAAATAAAAGAAATGGGATGGGTAAAAACTCATCGTTCAGGACCTACCGGTATAGGAAAAACATTAGAGGATTTACTTGGCATACCTGAAAATAATATAGATGGACCTGATTTTGGTGATTATGAACTCAAATCATGCCGTCTCAATTCAAATAGCATGCTTACCATTTTTACAAAAACACCTCAACCTAAAGGTGCAGCTAATACATTGCGTTTGACATTCGGTTATTCCAGCGATGCGTATGATAATGATGAAAAAGTGTTACACTCAACACTTTCTGCCGATAGATTTGTATCAATTGCCGATACTGGTCACAAATTAAAAATATTATGCAGCAATTCAAAAATTTCAATAGTGACTGAAGACAAAAAAGAATACGCATATTGGACACGTGATGAACTTAGAAAGGCATTTGAAAAGAAGTATAAAAACAAATTTGTATATGTAAAGGCAGAATCCCAAGGTACAGGAGCCAATGAACAATTCAAATTTATAGAAGCGTATGAAGTTTCAGGGTTTAACTATGATGCTTTTGTATCCTTACTGGAACAAGGGAAAATATTTATTGATTTAAGAATCGGTCAATATCATGGTGGTGCAAAAAATGGACAAACCCATGATCACGGAACAGGTTTCCGTATTAGAGAGTCTGATCAACACCTGTTATTTAAAGTTAACAGAAAAATTGTATAGGGTATTACCAAGCAACCGTGATGAACGCTTTGATGCAAAAAAGAAACTGTTATAATTAAAAACTTCGCCGAATGAAATGTATCGGCGAAGTTTTTAATTATCTTTTTCTCAAAACAACTATATGTTCATTTGTCATTGTAGAAGATTTAATACCGGTTTCGTTGGTCGGGGAATTAAGTGAAGGCATAACCTTGTTAATTATATTTCTATCTATAGTATGAATGTGTTCTAAACCATAATAATTTGCTATTTCTGCTATAATTTCATCGGTTCTCAACAGTTCATTTTTAACAGTTCTGTTTCCAACTACCCAAAACTGATAACCATTCTGTTTTGTTTTTTGTGCAATCGAAAATATAGCATTGGATAAATCTAGATAGAAGCTATAAACATCTCCGGCTCTTTCCAAATCAATATCTTTTATCTTTTCAAGTGACTCTCTCAAAACGCCACTTGGTATTGTATATTCAAACCCGTTCCTATACTTATCTCCACCCATAAGGCTTTTATCAATACCCATAATTTCTTTTTCCGTTAAATCAAACAAGTCAAGCCATTGCAATGACAATCTACTATATTCTCCATAGGCAACAGTAGTTCTGCTATCCCCATATGGCGGAGAAGTCACAACTAAGTCAACAGAATTATCCGGTATGCTTTCAAGCGTAGTAGCATTGTTTTTATATATTGACACAGTTGATTTAGCATCTTTATCTTCACAATATTCGATAAAAGAATTCATTTTCTCTACATTCCTGTCAAGTATAGTTGTAAATTCTTTTATAACATCAGGTTCAAACAATTCTACTTTTGCAGCAGGCATACGAAACATTTTGAATTCGCCATTTCTTCGGTTTGACACAAAGCGAATGGTTTCACTATATGCAACGAAAATAAAACTTCGAATATCCTGATTTTGAATTTTACTTATCTCTGCTTTTATTATCGACAATAATAAAACAACTTTTGGTTTGAACCAATATCCTATATTCTTAAATTGAGGAATATCAATATCCAAACAGTTATCACTTTTATACTTTTCCAAATATTGTGGTGCATTTGCTCCCCATCCATCTTTTGCAGTTAAATCTAGTCCATAAGAATAACGCATAACATCGTTTACACCATCAATTTGCAAAAGATATTGTTCATACTTATCTTTAATTCTGCCATACAATAAATTTATCTCTCTTTGAAGTTCGCTAACATCAACGGGAGTTGTTTTTACCTTGCTAAGAAAAAGTGCAAGCGGATTTATGTCTGTCCCGTATACATTTTTTATTCCTGATAACATACCTTCCACAAGAACCGTACCAGAACCCATAAATGGGTCAAAAATTGAACTTACATTTTTAACCTCTTTTACTAGTCTTATAATATTTCTGCTAATAGGACAAACCATCATAGCTGGATAGTTATGTATCCCATGGGTATATTCTCTAACATCATCGTTCTTAAAATCCCAATAATTATTCGGCAAAGAATTTAACATAGAAATCAATTCTTTATCCGCCTTATTTAATGATTTACTATTTGAATTAGTTAGCTGCATTTTTTTATTTTCCTCTTTTATCTTTGTTATTTCGCCATCGTGTGTTTTTATTTCAACAGTACAAATTGTATCGTTATGCCAACCACCGTGAGGAACTAACAAGATTCTTTCAATTTCAAATCCATATTTGTAACCTATACCGCCACTATTCCAACCAAAAGTGATAACCTTGCCTCCAAGCTTGACAATTCTTGATATTTCTCGTTTATGATTTCCCCAAAATGATGCCTTTGTTGTATCCCATGTAACATTGTAACCGACATTATTATAGCATTCACTCACTTGTCTTGGTGAATACGGAGGATCATACAACACACCATCTACTGAACTATCATCAAATATTTTCATAAAATCCAATGCATCAAGATGATAATCTGTGTCGAATTCTTCACTAAGGTCATTTGTGATTGTTGCTAATTTATTTCTATTAGCAAAAGGGTCAATCCATAATCCATCAGTAAGTTCTTCTACAATCAAATCGTGTATAGGCTTAATTTCAAATGTATTTTTGTTTGGCATAGCCCAAACCCTCTCAATTGAAACGGATGTATTAATTCTTTTTGTTTTAGTAGTAATCTTTTTTCTTGCATCAGAAGGTTTGGTTGCAGTTTCAGGAATAGTCCAAACATTACCAACACGTTGTGCTCCATCTATACGACCTTCGTTGCAAAGCACCTGAACACGTCTAGGTGTCATATCCCATTTCTCGGCAGTTTGGGCAACACTTAAGTAATTCATAAATTCTCTCCTCTATAATAACAATTATATTATATACCGAAATGCGAATAAAAGCAAGGGTAAAATAGATTTTTCTATGTTTTACACAAAAACTTTTTCTATAATAACAAGGCATCAGCAAATTGGCACCTTGTTATTTGTAAATATTTCTATTATTCATAATCTTTTTATTATTTGCTTCCCGTTCCAACAGATCCACCATCTTTTGATGCTTCCGTATTGTTTCAATATCTTGAAAAATATTATTACACATACGCATATCTTTCCGCAGTTTTCGCAATTCTGCATTGATTGTCTTGATTTCAGCCGTTGAATCGTTTTTACCATATATCCTGCTTCGTTGAATTACCGATTCTGAAATTTTTAATTCTGTATTTTCCTTAAAGCTGCTCAGCTGATCTGTCGTTTCAATATCATTCTCAATCAAAAAATGAAACTGTTTTTGATAACGTTCAAATTTTATTAGCTCCTCACGCATATAAAATGATACCCGTTGTGGCGTTTCCTTTTTGCGTATTTTGCCGAACAGATATAGGTAATGATAATACAACGCCTTAAATCCGTGCAGCTTTATCGGCTCGTATTTTTTAAGCCAAGCGTTATAATCCGTTGCAGGCTTATCCAAAATCCGTATGCCGTTTCTTGCCGATATAATTCTCTGTCTTATTGCTTCCTCACTATAATTCTTGCCGAGCGATTTAAGACGGATATATCTTTGAGAATAGGCAGGCTTTAATGCAATATACCTAACATCACGCTTAACCTCATACCCTCGCTGTTTTAATATTTTCCAAAACTGCTCATAGGTATATGAACACTTGATAATTTCATCGAGTTCATCTTTTATCTGTCCTCGTATGGTGGGATAGCCGTTTTTCTCCGCCATTACCTCCGCATAGTGCCTGCCCTTGCTTTTGGGATTTCTTATGACCGACAAATTGTTTTCCTCACAAAGCCTGTCAGAAATCTTTTTCATAAGATTATAATTTTCAGTATTGTCATAATACTTTTTGCCGTCTGCGAAAGATACGGAATTTATCACAAAATGATTATGCAGATGTTGTCTGTTAAGATGCGTTGCTATCAAAACCTCGAATCTATCACCCCACATCTCTTTTGCAAATTCAACTCCGATTTTATGTGCAAGCTCCGGTGTTACTTCTCCCGGCTTAAAACTCTGTATAGCGTGAAATGCAATAATTCCGTCCGTTTTGCCGTAGCGTAATTTTGTTTGCTGCATTTTATATGTAGCGGTATCGGGCGTAACATTAACGCCCGATACATATAATCGCTTTTCTGTTTTATACTCATCTGCCGCATAAGCCATAACATTATGCAATACCTGCATTTCAGCTTTGTTATATTGGTTTTCGTCTGTTTTTTCGGGATTTGCCGCATAGTTTATTAAACAATCAAGTCTGCCTTTTATATCCCAAATTTTTGTTGTAGCCATTTTTCATCACCCAACCTCATCTTTTCGGGAACTGTAAAAATCTCATTTATTTTCAATATCACCTTATCCAACAGCTTAGCCTGCTCACATAATTCCTTCATATCGGCACTTCCTATATTGGCAATACGATAAAGATTATTTCCAATTTCCATAAGTTCTGACATAATCTCATCATAGCCGTCCGGCGGTCGCTCTTTGGGCAAATAATGCTTTGCTATCATTCGCATAAATGCTGATTTTGTCATATTGCATTTTGCGATTGCTCGGTTTAAATTCTCATATTCTTCGTTGCTTAACCTTGAAGAAAATGACCTTGTACGCTTTCTCATCTCTGTCACTCCTTTCCGCTTGGGGTGTTAGGGGTATCCCTTAAAAATTGAATTTGTAATGCCAAATTCAGTGCTTGTTAAATCATTAAACATAAATCAGTCTGTGATTTATTACCTCCTCTGCACTATGCCGGGCATTGTTCATATGTCCGACCCATTCCATTTGGTGTGTAGCCTTATCGGGTGCAGTTTTTTCCGCATTTTTGATAAAGCAATCCATAATTTTCTGTGCCTTGACATCAACATCGTGTAAATGCTTATGCAACTTACCGCTAATTATCAAAGCTGTATATTCACTTTTCTTGTATTTCTTTAGATACTGCCGCCTTGCCCTGCCATATCTGCCGATTTTATAATTGCCGTTAGGAGCTTCCATATTTGGAAGATAATAATCTCCCACTTTTGTATATGTACCGCCGTTCTTTTCAAATAATGATTTCATTGTAATTCCTCCTCAAAATCTGTATGTTTGTCTAAATAGCCGTTCTATATATGCGTCATAGTCTATAAGCGTTCTGAAAATACAACCTGCAAGGTATGCCGTTTCAGATTTTACATCTTTGGCAGCTCTGTAACATTCCATAGCTCTGTCCAAAATTTCCGGCATCATTTCATAACGTAATTTGGACCGTACATCTTGATTTGTGTAGGTCACCCCGTTGACAGTTATATTAGGTTTGCTCCAAAGAAGCTCCATAGCTTTCCTTGCAAGCTGTTTTTCGGTTTCTGTTGAAAATTCCTTATCTCTTTCGGGATGAAAATAACATTCGTCAAGATAATAAGTGAATTTTTCTGTTTCTAAATCCACAACCTCACCTTCTTGTTGTAGTGGTTTTTGATAAATGAGTATTGTTAAATGGTTATTGATATATTTATTTCCCGTCTTTATCGGATAGGCGGTGAGTGTTTAATACGGAGGGAGTGCCTCCGTATTATATAGGCAGTGGCTCTATATGGTATAGGTTACTTGTCTGATGATTTTTATCATTTGCGGTTTTTCGATACCGCATTTCTTTTGTGATAAATCCCTTTTCTTCCAAAGAAGCCGTCACCTTTCTCACCTGTGATATGCTTATGTTGCAATCCGCTGCGATTTTAGCCGTTGACGGATAACAAGTTCCAGTCTTTCTGTCGGCTTTCATTACAAGATACGCATACACAATAAACTCATACGCCGATAGTCCGCACTTAAATATATCATTTTGCATCGTAAAGAATTTACCAGTCACATACAACCATCTCCAATCCTATATATAAAGTTTTCAGAGCTGAACTTATTTTGATGTGTCTCTGAAATATCCGGTTTCTTCCCATACCTTCTTATCGGGGCAATAGTAATTGAACTCGCTTGAATTTTCGAGCTTCATAGCACATCCAAACTTTAAGATGCCTTGCTGCAAGCCGATTCGTACATATTGAGCGTCTTTACCTATTGCTTTTGCGATTTCCGTTATGGGAACATTTCTCCCTGTAAACTTTGGGAGTTCGACGAATGTTCTCTTGTCGTTCATACTTATTACCTCCTTATAAGGTTTACGCACTCTCAATGCGTGTTTTCATTATACACGAAGTTTTATGACTTGTCAAGACCTTTTTCTTAAAAATGTGTAATTAAAATTCGTAAATGCACTTGCAATTCGTAAAAAGATGTGCTATAATGTCCTCAGAGGTGATATATAGTGAATGAAATTAACAAGCTTGTAGGCGAAAGAATAGCCACTATTCGCAAGTATAATCGTATCAATCAGGCAGATTTGGCGGAGAAACTCGGTAAATCCTTAAGAACTGTTCAAAAATATGAAAGCGGGGAAATCGACATCCCTTTATCAACATTGGCAGAGGTAGCAGAAATATTAAATACTACCTTGAATTACTTATTAGGATATGACACATCTCACATTAAGGCGGAAACTCTTTCCGATGTATTGGAGTTCTTTTTTGAAATTGATCGAAAGAATGAGCTTTCATTTAATATGGATATAAAAAAGGCAGGCAGAGACGGGAAGTGGGAATGTGCTTTTATCTTCAACGGTCAAGATGAAAGTGCTTTGTATAATGCTGATTTCTGTAAGGTTATGGAAACCTTTTCTATAAACAGAGAGTCCTTAAAAACCTATTGGATGGATTATGAAGCATACAGAGCTTGGCAGAAAGCTAAAATTGAGTATTACAGTAAATGTACTCTTTCTGATAAGGAATATGAAGAATTAGACAGAACTACATTTATAATGCGCCGTAACGAAATTGATAGGCAAAATTTACAAAAGAAGCTTGAAGAAGAAAGAGAATTAAATAGCGGTGATGACGAGCAATAAGCTCTTTATCATAAAATCTTAATTTAAAGGAGGTTTTGGAGAATTGAGATTACCCAACGGATATGGGAGCGTCGTAAAATTATCCGGAAAAAGAAGAAATCCTTATGTAGTCAGAAAGACGGCAGGCTGGCGATACGATAAGGAGAAAGACAAGCAGGTGCAGGAATATATTATAATAGGTTATGCACCTACAAAAGCAGACGGACTTCAAATGCTTGCAGAGTATAACAAGAACCCATTTGATGTTTCATCTGCAAAAATCACTTTTCAAGAAATATTTAAAAAGTGGTCGACAAGTAAATTTTCTACAATATCAGATTCCAATGTAAAGGGCTATAATGCTTCGTATAAGCTATGTGGTACTTTATATAACAAGGTGTTTAAGGAAATAAGGCTTGCAGATTTGCAGTATGTGGTAGATACTTGTGATAAGAATTATCCAACCTTGCGTAAACTCAAAGTGTTATTCGGTCAGTTGTATGAATATGCATTGAAAAACGATGTGTGCAACAAAAATTATGCTGAGTTTGTGGACATAGTAAAATACAAAGATCGTAATCCTAACAGAAGGGATAAAAACAAGTTTGACAAATACGAGCTTGATCGTATTTGGGCACAGCAAGAGGATAAATACTATCAAATTGTTCTTATGCTGATTTACTCAGGTGTTAGAATTTCTGAAATGCTTGATTTGCTGAAAAGTGATGTTCATATCGAAGAACAATACTTTGATGTAATTGACAGTAAAACGGAAAACGGCATAAGAAAAGTCCCCATTGCAGATAAGGTATTACCATTCTTTAAGGCTTGGTATAATGATACCGATAGCAAATACCTTTTACATACTGAAAATGGGGAACAATTCAAATACCGTAATTATTATGACAGTTATTTTACACCTTTAATGGAAAACTTAGGCTTCGACAAAACTACACATTGTTGCCGTCATACTTGTATATCAATGCTTGCCGAAGCTCATGTAGACCAAACCACAATCAAAAAGATTGTAGGACACGCCGGTGCGATGACGCTCACCGAAAAAGTTTATACTCATTTGGATGTGAAGGAGCTAATAGATGCAATCAATAAAATCTAAAGACAAAAGGAAAGAGATGTCTTTCTTTTGCGGAGAAAAACATCTCTTTTAAAATCTTTGCTATTTAGATAACTTTGTTGCATATATGTTGCTTGTGTGTTACTTATCCCACACTTTTTGCAACTTTCCACAACATCTGATAACTCCAAAAACCCCGTAAATAAAGGCTTTCGATAGTCGTGAGAAGTTGATAGATTATCTCTTTGAAAACTGAGGCGCACGACGTGCGGCTTTGAGACCGTACTTCTTTCTTTCCTTCATCCTCGGGTCACGAGTGAGGTAACCCTCAGCCTTTAATACAGCTCTGTATTCTTCATCAACCTCTAAGAGAGCTCTTGCGATACCATGGCGGATTGCGCCTGCCTGTCCGGTAAAACCGCCGCCCTGTACGTTGATTAATACGTCAAATTTATCTGTGGTCTTTGTAAGCTCTAACGGCTGTCTTACAACAACTTTGAGGGTTTCAAGACCGAAATAATCATCAATATCTCTTTTGTTTATTGTGATTGCGCCTGTGCCGGGTACCAATCTAACCCTTGCAACCGACTTTTTTCTTCTGCCTGTTCCGCAGTACTGTACATTTGCCATTGTCTAATTCGTCCCCTTTCTTACGCTTGTTCCCAGACAACGGGTGTCTGAGCTTCGTGTTTGTGATCTGCATCTCTGTAAATTCTGAGCTTTTTCAAAGCCTTTCTTCCCAGAGTGTTGTGCGGAAGCATTCCCGCAACAGCGAGTTCCATAGCCTTTTCGGGACGGGTTTCCATCAAAGTCTTATAAGATACCTCTTTGAGATGACCGATATAGCCCGTGTGTCTGTACCACTTTTTCTGCATAAGCTTGTTGCCTGTCAGAACAGCGTCCTTTGCGTTGATTATGATAACAAATTCACCGCAATCCACGCCGGGTGTGTACTGCGGACGGTGCTTACCGCGAAGAATAGTAGCAGCGGTAGCAGCCACACGTCCGAGAGGCTTGCCGGCAGCATCGATGATGTACCATTTCTTTTCAATTTCATTGGCTTTTGCCATGTAAGTTGACATTATAATGCCGACCTCCTTATATTATAGATAATTCTTTACAAATTAAGACACCCTGTATTTTCAGGATGCCTTGTTATTATAATACTATTTTTTGAAAATGTCAAGTCTTTTTTTGAAAAAATTAATTTAGTATATACCAAACTCTTGTTTTCGCGCATATACTCGCTTATACTCTCTCGTTCTCGCTTGAGATTTTCATTTTTGTTAATTTTGACGAACGAATAATTTTGCTGTATTAATTCGCCTTATCCCGATATAAGCCTTGAAATGTCATTCCAGGTAACAAAAATCATCAGACCGATGAGCAAAATGAATCCGACCAAATGAACGATTCCTTCTTTTTCGGCGGGAACTGCCTTTCCGGAAATCAGTTCAATCAGAGCAAACACGGTTCTTCCGCCGTCCAATGCCGGCAGGGGTAAAAGGTTCATAACGCCAATATTCACCGTCAGAAATGCCGCAAAAAACAAAAAGTTCAGCCATCCGCTCTGTGCCGCGGTGTTCATTGCCGATACAACGCCGACAGGTCCGGACATATCCGATACACTCGCCTTTCCGCCGAGCAGCATTCCGAGCGAAACGAACACAAGTTTAACCATCCATATCGTCTGAAACAGGCTTTCGTGTAGGATATTAAGAATGTTCGTGCTGTCTGTCCTTACATTAAATCCTATAGCATAATATACGCTGTTGTCATCATTCTTTATCTCCATAGGAATAAATTTTTCGCTGTGTCTTTCGCCGTTGCGTATAAATTCAAGCGTACTTTCGCCGCCGCCCGAGTTTGAAAGCTCAAAGCTGATGTCGCGCTTAATATGAACGGTTGTATCGTTTACTTTGACAATCTTATCGCCGGGTTGAAGAAATTGCGCTGCCTGTGCCTCGGGGTTGACCGTTTCGACAACGGTTGATGCAACGCCACCGTTTTTGACGGCAGAAGTGCTTACTATCACCGTTACCATCAAAAATCCGAGCAGAATATTCATTGCCGCCCCGGCACACAAAATTATAATCTTAGGCAGGGGTTTTTTGCGGCTGAACGCTCTTTCCGTTCCCGTGTCCTCGTCCTCGCCCTCCATTTTACAGAATCCGCCCATCGGAATGGCACGTATCGAATACAGAGTTTCTTTGCCCTTTTTTTTCCAGATTGCGGGTCCCATTCCTATCGCAAATTCAAGGACATTAACGCCGAACGCCTTTGCGGCGATAAAATGCCCGAGTTCGTGTACGAATATTATTATCGAAAAGATAATTATTGCACCGATAATTGTTAAAATCATATATGTCACTCACCTTATAAGTTATTATTTTGAACCGCTGTGCAATCAGCTTTTGCCGAGCCTTTGTCTGACCTCGGCATCCGCCGCAATTATATCGTCAAGCGATGGATTTTTTATATTGTCAAAATCCGACATCGCCCTCTCGACTATATCGGCAATATCCAAAAATCCGATTTCGTCATTCAAAAACCTTGAAACGGCGGCCTCGTTCGCCGCGTTCATAACGGTTGGCATAATGCCGCCCTCGCGCCCAGCCGTCTTTGCCAGTGCAAGACAGCGAAACGTTTTTTCATCGGGTTCGGCAAACGTCAGTTTGGCAAGCTTGGCAAAGTCAACTTCTTTGTCGGGTGACGAAAGTCGGTTCGGGTATGTGAATGCGTATTGAATCGGGTGTTTCATGGACGGAACCGACATTTGCGCAATGACGCTTTTGTCGTTGAATTCCACCATTGAGTGAATAATACTCTCTCTCTGAACCACAACTTTAATGTTGTCTATATCAACATTAAAAAGCCAATGCGCCTCTAAGACCTCGAGACCTTTGTTCATCAGCGTTGCACTGTCGATAGTTATCTTTGCGCCCATGCTCCAGTTCGGGTGTTTGAGAGCCTGTTCCTTGCGGACATTTTTAAGCTCTTTTCGCTCTTTGCCGAAAAACGGGCCGCCCGAGGCGGTAAGCAGTATTTTTCTGACTTCGCTGTGTCTGCCCGATTTGAGCGATTGAAATATTGCGCAATGCTCGCTGTCGACCGGCAGTAGCCTTACACCGCTTTTTTTGATTGCGTCCATAAATAGCGAACCTGCCGTTACAAGGGTTTCTTTGTTGGCAAGAGCAATGTCCTTGCCTGCGGCAATCGCATTCATTGTCGGTACAAGTCCGGCAAAACCGACAATCGATGATAAAACCATATCCGCATCGGTCTGTGCCGCAATATAACAAAGTCCGTCACGTCCCGATAAGACCTTGCACCCGGTATCCGCAACCGCAATTTCAAGCCGCTTTGCGGCCTGTTCATCCGACACCGCCGCATATTTGGGGTTAAACTCGCGGATTTGACTTTCGAGCAAATCGATATTTGAGTTTCCCGATACGGCGATGACATCTATGTCAAATATTCCTTTGAGGTCGCGCACGACCTCAAGAGCCTGTGTTCCGATTGAGCCTGTTGAGCCAAGTATAGAAAGTTTCATAAATTATCCCGTTTCCTCTATATTATGAATATAATCAGTGATTTTATAACCGAACAGGTCACAAAATCACATTAATATCCGAGTGTGCCCGAAAGTGATTCGTCATTGTCAATCCAGTTTTGAACATCATAAACCGTATATTCGGTCGGTGTGTTGCGGACAATGACTCTTTCTATACCTGCATTTATCACCATACGTTTGCACATCGAACAGCAACAGGCATTTGAAACAAGTTCGCCTGTTTTTACATCACGGCCGACAAGATATAACGCTGCGCCTATTGTGTCACGGCGTGCCGCCGAAATGATACAGTTCGCTTCGGCGTGAACGCTGCGGCAAAGCTCGTATCTTTCGCCGCGCGGAATTTTAAGTTTTTCCCTTGTACAGTATCCGAGGTCGGAACAATTCGCTCTGCCCCTCGGCGCACCGACATAACCTGTTGATACGATTTCATCGTTTTTGACGATGATTGCGCCGAAATTACGCCTAAGACACGTTCCTCTCTCGGCAACCGTATCGGCTATATCGAGATAATAATTGTTTTTGTCCACTCTGTTCATTTTTAATCTCCATTCCGCCGCCCTGCACCGGCACCAAGTATAATAAAATTTCTCTTATCCGCAGGGCAAGGAATGATAAGAGATTAAAATGCTCATGTGCATTTAAGTAAATTTTTAAATATCAACTCTGTTATCCGTACCGCCGTTTAGGTACGAAGAAATATTTTTCGCTATAATATCCAAGCACCTTACACGTGCTTCGTATGCGCCCCACGCATTATGCGGAGTAAAACAGGTGTTCGGATTGTTCAAAATCCGATTATACGGATGCTCTTTCGGCAGAGGTTCTTTTGAATACACATCTATCCCGAGCCCGCCGAGACGATTTTGCTCAATCGCCTCGGTAAGGGCTTGTTCGTCCGCAATCGCACCGCGTGCCACATTGACAAAAATTGCGTCTTTTTTCATTAATGCAATTCTTTCACGGCTGATTAAACCTCTTGTTTCGTCGGTCAGCGGCGTATGCACGGATATAATATCCGCCGTTTTGCAAAGCGTATCGATATTGACGCATTCCATATCCGAAACGGGTGTCCGTTTACAGACTATTACGCGACAGCCGAGAGCCTCGGCGATCTTTGCCACTTGCCTTCCGATATTGCCTGCGCCGACAATACCCCATACCTTGCCGAACAGTTCGTGATATACGGGCACAAGCCGATTCGCAATGCCGCTTTCGGTATATCTGCCGCTTTTGACATATTCGTTATATTGCGGCATTTTGCAGGTCAGAGACAGCACCGCCGCAACGGTAATCTGTGCCACGCTGTATGTTGAATATCCGCGGACGTTGCATACGGCAATTTTGCGGTTCTTGCAATATTCAAGGTCAATGTTGTCAAATCCCGTTGCCGCAACGCACACAAGCGAAACCTTTGGGTTCGCACCAAGCGTTTCCGAATTTATTTTTATTTTGTTTACCACAAGAACATCACTGTCCGCCGCCGCTTTTAAAACATCGGTCGGCGCTGCTGTGTTCAAAAGGGTTACCTCGCCGAAAACGCCGAATTTATCATATATTATATCTTTTATATCCTCGCCGAGCGTTGCCGCATCGAGAAAAGTAATCTTCATAATCATGACCTTGCTTTCCAATCAATTTCGAACTTATTTCCAAATATTGATTCTTCTGTCGGGCGGAATAAACATTCCGTCACCCTCGGTTATTTCATAACATTCCGCAAAATCGTCAAAATTTGAAAGAACACGGTTCACGCGAATTTTTGACGGTGAATGTGAATCTGTTTTAATCAAATATTTTTGGTATTCGCTTGTACTTTTTGTTCGCCATGTCTTTGCATATGCCGAAAACATTCGCGGCATATCGCATTTTTTGTCTTTGGTAAGCTCGATGATACACGACATCGCAGCGATGTCCGCAATATTCTCATTAAGAGTCAATGCGCCGTCTATATTCTCGCCGTCAATGTTTATTCTGTTATACTCATCGATTATTTTTTGACAAAGCTCACCGAACGAATTATAGTCCTGTTCCGTCCACCACTTATTAATGTTTCCGCTTTCATCGAAATAAGCGCCCACAGAGTCAAACGCGTGACTTATCTCGTGTGCGATAACAAAGCCGATTCCGCCGAGGTTTTCTTCATAAGTTGCGCTTGCTTCATAGAGCGGTGCTTGAAGAATTCCCGCAGGAATCGTTATGCTGTTCGAAACGGGGTCGTACATAGCATTGGCAGTATACGGATATATCGTCCAGCCGCCCCGCTTTGCGGATGCGTTGTCGGTTATCAGCTTTTTAAAATTCTCTGCCGCGGAGTTTGCCTTTGTCGTCTTATATTCCATAAGACTTCCGCCGTCCGATGTCGGGCGCATCTTATAATCGCGATTTATGTATTCGCCGAAATCATCAGGGAAAGCTGCATTGACGGAAATGGATTTCATTTTTTTTATTGCCGCCGCACGCGTTTGAGGTGTAAGGCGTCCGCTTGAACCTATTATCTTTTCATACTGAGCTATAATATCTTGTGTTAATTTTTTTATATTGTCTTTTGATGTCTCGGGAAAGTACATATCTATATAAAGATTGCTGAGTTCCCAACCCATAAGCTCGCGCGTGATTCCGACCGCATAATCCGCCGGGATTGAATTATCCGATACTCCGAACACTTTGTTTTTATAGTTTCTGTACGCATAAAACGCATCCGATGTCAGATATGCCGCCGAGCTGTCAAGCAGAGCCGCTTTGAGATATGCTTTTATTTTATCGATATTTTGTTCCGTTGATATTGCTCCTGCGGCGGCTGTCGCCTTTGGGTCGTATACAACAATATTTTTGTCCGCTCTGCCCAATTCGGTCAGAATTTTTTTGACATTCAACCCTGAATAAGTTTTTTCGAGACGCTCGGGTGACCATTCCTCAACCGTTTGCGCAAGCGATGCCCTGTCCGCCGCCGCGTCTTTTTCCAATGCGATTGCTTTGCACAATTCCGCGGCATAGGCTGACGTGTTATCGGGATTTTCGTCACCGCTTAATTTTAACAGCTCGGAAATGTATTCTCTGTAATATCCGAGATATTTCTCGCTGTCGTCACCTTTTAAAAGCTGTGCTGATACGCCTGTATAAAATCCCGAAACGGACAGCGTATATTGAGATGAGTCAAACACGCTCACATCTGCCGCCAGGGGCAGAACGGTTGTAAATCCGCTTTTTTCAAGAGTGATTATCGCATCGGACAATTGTTCTTTATTCCCGATTTTGTCAATCATATCGAGCAGCTCCCGAATCGGCTCAAAGCCTATCTTATCGCGATGCCCCATATTTGCCGCCGCCGAATACGCGGTGATTATTCTGTATTCATTCGTGTTTTCGCCGTACTCGGCTCCGTCATTGAAATACCGCCGATAAAGATAGAATATTATATCACCGACTTTGGTGTTGAGTTCGCTCTCTATTCGGCTCAAATCGGATGTTGTAACCGCTCCGTCCGAAAGGCTTGTTTTTTCGAGCCAGTCGGCGTTTATATACGAATAAAAATCGCCCGACGGTCCCATATATCGTGTTATTCTCTCGCATAGCGTGTTTACCTGTTCAATGGTGAGCAAGTCGCCCGAACCGAGGCATCCGTCGCCATATCCTTTGACAATGCCTGCGGCGGCAAGACGTTTTATCTGTCTTGATGCCCATTGAGGCACGTCCGAAAACTCAATATCATACCAATCGCCAAGCTCAATGCGGCTGAGCGCACGGTTTAATATCACAAGCGCCTCTATGCGTGTAATCTGCATCTGAGGTCTCAATGTTCCGTCCTCATAGCCGCTGATGAGTCCCGAAAAGACAGCAGCCGACATTTCATCCATATAAGAGAATGAAATTTTGTTCTTATCCGAAAATTTATCGAGAATATCATCGTCAGTCCTGAATTTATCTATCCCTATCGCCGTTATAAAACAGGCAACAGCCTGTTCACGCGTAACAAAACCGGCACTGTTAGGTTTTTCGGTCGGTACGGTGTATTCCTTTTTTGCAAAAACAGAGGGGGCATAGGAACACACAGCAATACAAGCCGCCAAAAGCACGGCAAATATGCGTTTCATTCCATCAGCCCCCTTATATATCGGATTTTTGGTGTTCGGTTATGGTGTTATATAGGCAAAGAAACTTTGCTTTATTTTGCAGAGGTGCGGTTTGCCGCACTGAGCAAGGCTTTGAGCGATGCAACGATAATATCGGTATCGATGCCAACGCCCCAAACCATATCTCCGTTCGGTGCGCTCAAACCGATGTATGCACACGCCCTCGATGATGAACCTTTTTCGATTGCGTGTTCGCTGTATTTCGCAATGGAATAGTCTTTGGGCAAAATCTCGCCCAACGCTTCATATACCGCGTCAAGACGACCGTTTCCGCAAGCGGTAAGCTCGTGTTCTTTTCCGTTTTCGTTTATTGTTATATGCGCCGTGATGCCGTCTTTTTGCTCAAAGTGACACTCAATCAGGCATATCGGGTTTTCTATATTGACATACTCGTTCTTGAATATTTCATATATTTCTTCGGGTTGAAGTTCTTTATGCTTGTGGTCGGATACGCCCTTGACACAATAGCCAAAGTCCTCGCGCATTTCTTTAGGCAGCGAATATCCGAACTTTTGTTCCATAAGGAATCCTATACCGCCCTTGCCCGACTGGCTGTTGATGCGTATAACATCGCCATCGTATTGTCTGCCGAGGTCTTTGGGGTCAATCGGCAGGTAAGGCACAGTCCAGTATTTGTCATTGGTTTCCTCACGCCACTTCATTCCCTTTGCGATAGCGTCCTGGTGCGAACCCGAAAAAGCCGCAAAAACAAGACTGCCGCTGTACGGGTGTCTCGGGTCTACCGTCATTCCGGTTAAGCGTTCATATGTCTCGACAACCTCGGGCATATTCGAAAAGTCAAGTTTGGGGTCGATTCCGTGCACAAACATATTCATGGCAACGGTTATAATGTCGACGTTGCCCGTTCTTTCGCCGTTGCCGAACAGAGTACCCTCAACACGGTCTGCGCCGGCAAGCAAGCCCAACTCGGTATCCGCAACGCCGCAGCCGCGGTCGTTGTGGGGATGCAGCGAAATTTCAACGCTGTCGCGATATTTAAGGTTGTCGTTCATATACTCAACCTGTGACGCGTAAACGTGCGGAAGAGACATCTCAACCGTTACCGGAAGATTGATAATAACCTTTTTATCCGGGGTTGGTTTCCATATATCCAAAACGGCGTTGCACACCTCAAGGGCATATTCGGGTTCCGTACCCGTAAAGCTCTCGGGGCTGTATTCAAAGCGGAAGTTTCCGTCAGTCTCGTCAGCAAGCCTTTTGAGCATTTCGGCTCCGTCCGTTGCAAGGCGTTTAATCTCTTCTTTAGACTTTCTGAAAACCTGTTCGCGCTGTGCAACCGATGTCGAGTTATAAAGATGTACTATTGCGGACTTTGCGCCTTTTAATGCCTCAAAGGTTTTTTTGATTATATGCTCTCTCGCCTGGGTCAATACCTGGATTGTGACATCATCGGGTATCAGATCGTCCTCAATCAGGCGGCGCAGGAAAAGATACTCCGTCTCGGATGCGGCGGGGAATCCGACCTCTATTTCTTTAAATCCGAGTTTTAGCAGATATTTGAAAAATTCGATTTTGTCCTCAAGACCCATCGGAACAACAAGTGCCTGGTTTCCATCGCGAAGGTCAACGCTGCACCATAGGGGCGCTTTGTCGGGTGACTCTTTTTTTGCCCACTTCATTTTGCATACAGGGGGCATAAAATAACCTTTTTTGTACTTTTCAAAATTTTTCATAATCTGTAATTATCCTTCCTGTTATTATAATATTGCTCATTCCCGTATATATTTTGAATACTTGAAAGAACAGCAGCAATAACTGTTGTTCTTTCAAGTATAACACACTTTATATAAATATGCAATCAGAATTTTCAACAAAAATAGATTTTTATGATTATACGAATTTTAAGACCGCCGTGATTTGGAAATTCTTTTGATTTTCAAAATCCGCACCGACACGGCGGATATTATCGCCCACGACATAAACATCGGGGTGTATCCCATAAATTTTTAAGTTTGTCAAGGATATTTTCGGATGCGCATTTATGCTTATTTTGCAGATAAAAATATAAAATCTGTCTTTATTTTCGCCAATGTTGATTTTTCTTGCGCATTTGGTGTATAATTGCCTTAAAATAAATCAATAACGGGAGATGAACCGATTTGTATGATATAGCAATCATCGGCGCAGGTATTGTCGGTGCAATGGCGGCACGAGAGTTGACAAAATATAATGTAAGCGTTTGTGTTTTGGAAAAAGAAAATGATGTTGCGCTCGGCGCAACAAAAGCAAATTCGGCAATAGTCCACGCGGGTTTTGATGCAAAGCCGAACAGCCTTAAAGCACGGCTTAATGTTCGCGGAAGCGAAATGATGCCGAAGGTCACTCGGGAACTTGGCGTAAAATATAAGAATAACGGCTCGCTTGTTTTGGGGTTTGACGAAAATGACCGCAAGGTTATAGACGAGCTTTTTGAACGCGGTATCAAAAACGGCGTTAAGGGGCTTAAAATATTGGATTCGGATGAGCTGCACACCCTCGAACCCAATATTTCGACCAATGCGAAATACGCGCTTTATGCGCCGAGCGGTGCAATTGTCTGTCCTTATGAATTGTGTATTGCCGCAATGGGAAACGCGATGGATAACGGTGCGGAGCTTAAACTGAACTTTAAAGTAACGGATATAAAAGAGAACGGCGGATATTATACAATATCGTCCGACACCGATTCGGTTGACGCGGCGTACATAATAAACGCGTCGGGTCTGTATTCGGACGATGTGGCAAGAATGGTCGGCGATGATTCGTTTGACATACATCCGCGCCGCGGCGAATATATATTGCTCGATAAGGAATGCGGAACATTGACAAGCCGAACGATATTCAGAACTCCGTCCGACAAAGGCAAGGGTATACTTATCTCGCCCACGGTTGACGGCAACTTCCTTTGCGGCCCGACCGCGGTCGATATGACTGATAAAGAGGATAAAAGCACGACCGCCGACGGGTTTGGCAAGATAATCGCCGAGGCACGTCAAAACATCGAATCAATACCGTTTAACAAGACAATAACGTCTTTTTGCGGATTGCGTGCGGTCGGCAGCACGGGTGATTTTATAATAAATTCGCCGAAGCCGAGCTTTATCAACGCCGCAGGGATTGAATCACCCGGGCTTTCGGCATCACCGGCGATAGCCGAATATATAATCGAGCTTTTAAAGAAAAGCGGAGCAAGCTTAAAGACGAATGAGAGCTTTAACCCGATACGCAAGCCGTATCACGAATTCAGAGAAAGCTCTGTTGACGAAAAGAATCGCGTCATAAAAGAGCGCCCCGAATACGGACGGGTGATATGCCGATGCGAAACGGTTACCGAGGGAGAGATTATTGATGCGATACGCACCAACCCCGGTGCGCGCGACATTGACGGCGTAAAACGCAGAACGAGAGCGGGTATGGGTCGATGCCAGGGCGGTTTTTGCCTGCCGTATGTTTCTGAAATCCTCGCGCGTGAGCTTAAAATTCCGTTTGAAAAGGTCACAAAAAGCGGCGGAAGTTCAAATATTGTTATCGGAAAGACAAAGGGGGCGAGATAATGACTGATTTGGTAATAATCGGCGGAGGTCCTGCCGGAATGAGCGCGGCGGTTGCTGCGTATGAATCGGGCATTCGCGATATTGTGATTTTAGAGCGCGACAGCAGCTTGGGCGGAATTTTACAGCAATGTATACATAACGGATTCGGGTTGCATAAATTCGGCGAAGAGCTGACAGGCCCCGAATATGCGAACAGATATGAAAAAACAGTTGAGAAATATAATATACCGTACAAGCTCGATACAATGGTTCTTGACATCTCGGACGACAAAACCGTTACGGCAATCAATAAAAAAGACGGAATCTTTCAGATAAAGGCAAAAGCGATTATGCTCGCAATGGGATGCCGCGAGCGTTCAAAAGGCGCGCTGAATATTGCCGGCACAAGACCGTCGGGAATATTCAGTGCCGGAACGGCACAGCGGCTTGTCAACATAAAAGGCTATATGCCCGGAAAGAACGTTGTTATACTCGGCTCGGGTGATATTGGTCTTATTATGGCAAGACGAATGACCCTTGAGGGTGCAAAGGTTCACGCGGTATGCGAACTTATGCCGTATTCGGGCGGTCTCGCAAGAAATATCGAACAATGTCTGAACGATTTTGATATTCCGCTTATGCTGAGCCATACCGTGACCCAAATCCACGGAAAGGAACGTATTTGCGGTGTTACCGTATCAAAGGTTGACGTGAACCGCCGACCGATTGACGGAACGGAAAAATATATCCCATGCGATACTCTGCTTTTGTCTGTCGGACTTATTCCCGAAAACGAGATTTCAAAATCTGTCGGTATTGACCTTGACCGCATAACGAGCGGAGCGGTTGTTGACCAGGACAGACAGACTTCAAAATCGGGAATCTTTGCGTGCGGAAACGTCCTTCACGTTCACGATCTTGTTGACTTTGTGTCAGACGAAGCCGAAATCGCCGGCAGAGCGGCGGCGGAATATATAAAGGGCGAAAATTTAAAAAATCTTGATATTCCGATATTGACGGACGGCAAGGTTCGTTATACCGTGCCGCAAAAGATTACCGCCGAAAAAGACATCCCCGTATATTTCAGGGTGAGCGATGTGTTTAAAAACGCAAAGGTAAATGTTTATGACGGTGAAAGGGTTATTTTCAGCAAAAAACTTATCAAGGCTGCTCCGGGAGAGATGAACCGAATCGTCCTCAAAGCGGATTCGATAAAGAATGCTGAAAAGCTGTTTTTTGAACTGGAGGACTTGACGTGAAACTTTGTTTCACGTCAAGCCTCCGGCGAATTTAATTGCCCGTGCAATCGTCGCAATTCTCCTTTTAACTTGGTTGATTTCTTTGAAACAACCATCGTTTTAATCGGAGATTGCTCCTCTTTCCCAAAAAATTACGGATAAATCCTTATTTTTCGGGAATCCCTTTTGAAATGCACATGGGCGTTTTAAGCTCTTATCATTCCTTGCCCTGCGGATAAGAGAAGTTTAGGTACAATTTGTGCCGGCGCAGGGCGGCGGAATGGAGATTAAAATGAGAAGAAATCTAACCTGTATTGTATGCCCGATGGGATGCAGTATTGACGTTACCATAGATAAAGACGGTAAAATCACCGAGATAGTCGGCAACACTTGTCCGAGGGGTGCGGAATACGCAAAGAATGAGTGTACCAACCCGACAAGGGTCGTTACCTCGACCGCAATGACGGCGGACGGCAGACCCGTACCGGTAAAAACAAACAGACCTATCCCAAAGGATAAAATTTTTGAATGTATGGATATTATAAACAGCCTGAATCTTACCGCTCCGCTTAAAATCGGCGATATAGCCGCCAAAGATGTTTTCGGGTGCGATATTGTGATAACGGCAAATATTTTTTAAAAATGACAATGACATTATATTGTTATTAACGTGAAAGTTCCTTTCACGTTAAGCCTCCGGCGGATTTAATTGCCCGTGCAAAATTTTCTTCGCATACGCGAAGAAATGCACATGGGCGTAATAATCTCTTGTCATTCCTTGCCCTGCCGATAAGAGATATTTAATTTACTTTTTGTGCCGACGCAGGGCGGCGGAATGGAGATTATGACGAAACTTTGAATCTAAGAAAACTAAAACGAAAAAAGCGCATATATACGAAAAAGTGTATATGCGTTTTATTTTTAAATGTTTTCTTGACAGAGATGCAATCAGATGATACAATAGAGGGGTAAAACATCATTATAAAAATGCGGTTTTGCAATTATCTAACCTGTAAGGAGAATTACGAGAATGAAAAGAAAATTGTTATCCGCATTTGCGATGATTTTGTTGTTGGGAATATCAAGGGCGGCGTTTGCCGAAAGGGCTGTTCCTGTTTACCCCGAAATCAAAACTGAATACACAAACGAGATTCAACCGGTCGATATTACGGCTTACAACAGTTCTGTTTCGCTTTTAGCGGAATCACAAGAGAACGGCACGGAACGTTACGGCAGAACGGCAATCGGAAAGCTTGGCAACGGGGCGGAGCTTGTAAAAATTTATGATATGCTTGTGTCGGGTATAAGGAATTTTGACGAAACAATAACGGTGAACATTAATTTTGATTTAAGTATAGATGATGCACAGGAATTTAGTGATGTGATAACAGGCTCGGTAACCCAAGCGATAATAGGCGACAATCCCGAGTTGTTTTGGTTCGGAAAGTATGATTCGGGTTATAGTGCATATAATAAAATAGGATTTGTACCTAATCCGGAGGGGAAGGTTGAAAGCATTACTTTTACGCCTCAATACGGCGTTGGCCAAACAGTTGCGGCAGAAATGACAGAGGATATGGAAAATGCGGCAGACGAATTTATAAAACAAGCGAATATAACAGAGGGTATGACCGACTATGACAAGGCCCTTGCCCTGCACGATGTTGTTTGCGCAAACCTTGTTTACGATAACAGCCAAAGCCTTGAATGGATTCACACGGCGTACGGGGCATTTGTGAAAAAGCTTGCTGTATGTGACGGATATTCAAAGGCGTATCAGTATTTGCTGAACAAGGCGGGGATTGATTCGCATATTGCAACCGGTTGGAGCAAGGGAGAGGGGCACGCATGGAATCTGGTTAAGCTTGACGGAGAATGGTATTATACCGATGTGACGTGGGATGATTCCGAATACGGTATTTTTTATGAGTATTTTAATATTACAACAGAATTGCTGAAAGAAGATCATGAATTGGATAGTAGTGCCTATAAAATGCCGGACTGCACAGCAACGGATAATTGGTATATGAAAAAAGAAAATATATACCAAACTCAAAGCAACATAATAGATACGGGGAAATTTACGGAATTAATAAAAGCCAATCCTCACGTCACCATATACTTTACGGATAAAGAAATAAACGATGATATAAGGAATATTATTGACGGTTGGTGGGAAAAAGAATTTAACAATATTGCGGTTAAACTTAGGATGGACGGAATGACGGTTACCAATGCTTCATATTATTCTTGCAACCGTGAATATCATTTTTATTTTTTTGATGCAAGCAAAAATTATATCAGCATAAATAACGAAAACAAATGCCAAGTATATATAAATTTAATTGACAGCGGAAACGGTGTGCTGATACAATCTTTTTATGATGAAAACTGGGTGTTGACAAATTCGGTATTACTTCCGATAATGTTTGATAAATACGATGTTTTTAAGATTGATATGTCACCCGATGACGGGTTTAATAATTATAAATATATTAAATATATGCTGTGGCGCGGCGGAACGATGCAGCCGATATGCGATATGAAAATTGCGTCATAAAACCGAGTCAAAATAAACAGATGCCCCCAAACATCGGTTTGAATCGTAATGTTTGGGGGTCAAAGCGATGCCGTTCTTGTATCAGCACTGCTTATTTTTAATCTTAATCGTTGGGTATTTCAATGTCAGGGTAGTTGTCTAATATCTCAATCATCGCGCCTGCGAGCTGTGCCTGAGCCAAACCATATGACGGCATTGCATCAACGGATCTGACGCGGGTCGGCTGTACGAAGTGTGACTGTGGAACAGAAATTTCGGCGGTCACACCTCTTTGAGTGGAATAGTATTTTACCTTTCCGTTCATTTGCCTTACAAGTTTTTTGATGAGGGCAATACCGACATTTGTTATTGATGCGGTGGTATAATCATAGCGAACGTTTTCTATAAGCGAGTCGTTATCATCGTTAAAGCGTTTTAAATCTTCCGGAGATTTCAGACCCTTTCCGTTATCCTTAACCGCGATTATTAAATCGTCACCTCTTAAAAACGCGGAAATTTTTATATGCTTTTCGCGTTTGGGGTTATGTATGATTGCGTTTGATATTAGGTTGTATAATATCAGCTCGGTGCGGCGAATATCAACGGTTGCCGTTTTGCAATCATCGGAGACATCGGCGGTTATATATAAATCCTTGCACGGAAAGAGCGTTGCCGTTATGTCAATTACCGCATGAATAAAATTATCTATATTTATGCTGACCGGGTCGGAGATTGAATAGTTGTCCGGCAAACCGAGTTCGCATAAATTATGGAATACGGAATGATATTTTTGAACATAAAGACGCATTTTGCAAACGCTTTCAAGCTCTTTCGGCGGAAGGAGCGGACAATACTGGATAAAATCAATATGCGGCAGTATAAGCGATTCGAATTTGTCATATGCCTTTTGAAAGAACAGCATCGCGTCCGGCTCGTTCAGAGGATTGAGCGAATTAATGATGTTTGAATTTTGTTGTCTGTTGTTGCTTATGTCTGTCTCTTTCATTTGTAAAAAATCCTTTCTGTTGCAATATATTTTAAGTTAAAACATTTCGGACGAGGGCACTTTGCGCCGTTTTATTTTTTTGCTCTGAATTTTTGCACGTTATAATTATTTCTGCATCCGAGTGAGCAAAACTCTCTTTTGGGATTACGGGCGTAAAAAGGCTTGCCGCATTTTTTGCATATGGTAAGCTTGCACGGATTATCGCCCAAAAGCATTGTATATCCAAGCTCGATTGCCGACGCGAGACTGTCGGTTTGCCACCGTATCACGGTTTTATTGTCGATTACATCGACAACGAGGGCAACGGGTGACGGTTCTAAAACCCATTCGGGGGATTTGGGATAAGGACGCGTTTTTACCTCGCACATATGAAGGTAAAGCATTTCTGCATCCTCGGCGAATTTATCGGTTTTGAGCTTTGACGATTTGCGGTACGGCATTCCGTTTTCTTTTATAAACGAAATAACCTCTCGGTCGGTATCCCTGCCGCGGTTTTTTAAATATCCGATATAAAGATAATCCGAGACAAGATTTTCGGTTCGGTCAAACGGACAATAACTCTTTGATTCCGATGAGGTATCGGGCTTTATATATGTGCCGTTTTTGGTTTTTTCGGTTATATATTTTGAATAAACCTTTTCGTTTGAACAGGTACAGTTCATTTTATTGTTTGTCATTGCGGTTTTCTCCTTTTAAAAGCCGTGGAATCAATCCGATACTTTAAGCATTTTTGCCTCGAGTTCATCGACTTGTTTCTCTTCATCTTTGGTAAGCTCTCTGCTGCGCAGAACCCGTATGATTGCTTTCGCGTCATCGATAAGACCTTCGTCTATAAGCTCTTTTGCATCACGGATATTATTTTGAATTTCCGCACGGTCGGTTGTCGGGGTTCTGTCGGAAGTATCGACCTTATCCGAGCCGCCGGTTTGAGACGATTTGTTATCGGTTTTATCCGATTTTGAATCGGAATCGGATGTGCCTGAGTTTGAGTCGCTTTGAGCCACGGGTTCATCGCCGGTGTTTTCCGAATCGGTTTTGTCTTTATCCGCCTCGGCCGTCGGAATATCGCCGATTGACGGATTTTGTGAATTAGAGTCGGTGCTTTTTCCTCCGCACGAAGCCGCCGTAAGCATCATTGCGGCACAGAGTGCGCACAGAATTATTTTTTTCATTTATGAACAAACCTCCTAAGTTTAAATGTGTTCGTGTTTTTGTAATTCAGAGTGTATTTATATTGTAAGACAAATACGGCAAAAAATCAAGCCAATTTTATATTTTTTTATATATTTCTTAAAAATTTATTAAAAATTGAAAATAAATTCAAATAAAATCAAATAAACTCTTTACTAAACTGCAAAAATGAGGTATACTAATAATGTATGACCGTAAATTTTATAATACATATTAAGGAGAGGCGCTATGAATTTCATCAAAACCATAAAAGATGATGTAAATACTGTTTTTGAACGTGACCCTGCCGCGAGGTCAAAGGTGCAGGTGCTTTTGTTGTACCCCGGTGTAAAGGCGATGATTTCATACAGGATTGCGCATTTTTTTGATAACCGCGGACATCACCTGATTGCTGACTGGATTTCAAAACGCGCACGCCGAAAGACGGGAATAGAGATTCATCCGTCCGCACAGATAGGCAAGGGCGTTTTTATTGACCACGGTATGGGCGTAATCATCGGCGAGACCGCTGTGGTCGGCGATTATTGTACGATTTATCAGGGAGTTACTCTCGGCGGTACGGGCAAGGATAAAGGCAAACGCCACCCCACAATAGGTAAGAATGTTACCATTGGCGCCGGAGCAAAAGTTCTGGGTCCGTTTTCGGTCGGTGATAACAGCAAGATTGCCGCGAATGCGGTGGTATTGAGCGAAGTTCCGCCCGATAGCACTTGCGTCGGGGTTCCGGCACACGTTGTCAAGCGCGGAAACAAGCGCGTTGCGCCTGCCGCACCGTGGCTCAAACCCGTTGCCGACCTTGACCAGATTCACATTCCCGACCCGATTTCTATGGAAATTTGCAGGTTGAGCGCCGATATAGACCGATTGAAAAAGAAACTCAATTGTGACTGTTCGGAATCGGCACAAGAGATAACAGATATATTGGAGGATGTAAAATGATTGATTCAAAACTGTATTTATACAATACGCTTAGCCGAAAGAAAGAAGAATTTATACCCATTACTCCGGGCGAGGTAAAGATGTATTCGTGCGGACCGACCGTATATAACTATTTTCATATAGGAAACGCGCGCCCTTTCATTATTTTTGAAACGCTGCGCAGATACCTTGAATACAAGGGTTTTAAGGTTAAGTTTGTTCAGAATTTCACCGATGTTGACGACAAGATGATAAATAAGGCAAACGAACTCGGAATCACGGTAAAAGAGCTTGCCGATGAGTATATAGACGAATACTTTACCGATGCAAAAGGTCTTGGCATAAGAGCCGCATCGGTGCATCCGCGAGCAACCGAGAACATTGACGCGATTATAGCGATTGTGTCGGAACTCGAAAAGAACGGATATGCGTATAACGTGAACGGTGACGTGTATTATCGCACAAAGAAATTCGCCGAATACGGAAAGCTTTCACATCAGCCGCTCGAAGAATTGGAAAGCGGCGCGAGAATCGATATAAATGATGACAAAGAGGACCCGATGGATTTTGCGCTTTGGAAAAAGCAAAAGCCGGGCGAACCGGCGTGGGAAAGCCCGTGGGGTATGGGCAGACCCGGCTGGCACATTGAGTGCAGCGCGATGGCGAACAAATACTTGGGCAAGACGATAGATATTCACAGCGGCGGTCAGGATTTGATTTTTCCGCATCACGAAAACGAGATTGCACAGAGCGAGGCGGCGAATTGCTGTAAATTTGCGAATTATTGGCTGCATAACGGATATATTAACATTGACAACAAAAAGATGTCAAAGTCGCTCGGTAACTTTTTCACCGTTCGTGAGATTGCCGAGGAATTTGATTATGAGGTAATCAGGTTCTTTATGCTTTCGGCACATTACCGCAGCCCGATTAATTTCAGCAAAGAGCTTATGGAGTCGGCAAAATCGGCTCTCGGCAGGATTTATACCTGTCTCGAAACGCTCGACTTTCTTGCGGAGTCGGCAGAGGACAGAGCGGCGAATGCGGCAGAGGAAGAACTTATTGCAAAGCTTTCGAGCCGAAAGGCGGAATTTATCGCTGCGATGGACGATGACCTGAACACGGCGGATGCAATATCCGTTATATTTGAACTTGTTGCGGACGTAAATAAGGTAATCACCGAAAACCCCAACAAGGATGTGTGCATAAAGTGTGCCGCCGCGATTCGCGAACTCGGTGATGTTCTCGGACTTTTGGGTAAGAAAGAGGAAAAAGCGGACAATGAGGTTCAGAGTATTCTGGAAAAGCGTGCCGAGGCACGCGCGGCTAAGGATTGGGCAAAGTCGGATGAGCTTCGCGACAGGCTCAAAGATATGGGATATTCTGTAAAGGATACTCCTCAGGGTCAACAGCTGACGAGGATTTAATCGGGGTTTGTGATATGAATGAGACAAATAAGACCGCGGTGAATGAGAGCGTTTTAAAAGATGCGAACAAATGCGGCAATCCGAATGTATATTCCGCACTGACATTGGCGTATCTGGGGGATTGTGTATATGAGCTTTATGTTCGCAGCCACCTGACCGAGGACGGCAATCACAAGGTCAACGAGCTTCACCGTGCGGCAACAAAATTCGTATGTGCGAAGGCACAAGCCGAATTTTATCATAAAATTAAGGACATACTAAGCGAGGGCGAGGACGCGGCGTTTCGCCGCGGACGAAACACAAAGTCACATCCGCCCAAAAACGCGGATATGTCGGATTATAAGATTGCGACGGGTGTTGAAACGCTTATCGGTTATCTCTATATTCTCGGGCGCGTAGGGCGAATATCCGAGCTTATGAAAAAGCTGTTTGAATAAAATTTTTCGTACATATTTTTAGGAGTGATATGTATGGGAAAAAATCTGTTTGACAAAAGACGGACATATACGGCGGTTGTTGACTGTGCCGTGATTGCGGTCGGGGCGGTGCTTATGGGCGTTGCTCTGTCGGTGTTTATGGTGCCGTTTAAGATTGCGCCCGGAGGAGCGAGCGGCCTTGCGACAGTTCTGCATTATCTGACCGGGCTTAGGGTGTCGGTCTTGATACCGCTTATAAACATTCCGATTTTTATAATCGGAATCATTCGACTTGAACGTGATTTCCTTGTGAAATCGGTGTTCGGAACGGTTGTATTATCGATAGCGACCGAAACAGCGGCAATATTGCCGCCGCCGACATCCGACCCGCTTATTTCGGCGGTTTTCGGCGGAGCGGTGATGGGCATCGGTATTTCGGCGGTTTTGAGCCGCGGCGGAACAACGGGAGGAACGGATATTTTGGTTCTTGTCATACGCAGGTCTTTTTCCGAGGTATCGGTCGGCAGACTGTATCTTTTGATTGACGGAGCGGTTATTGCCATGGCAGGGCTTGCTTTTTCAAGCGGAGAGGTAATATTTTATTCGGCAGTATCGCTCGTTGTATCGACATATATGACGGACGCGGCGCTGGAGGGATTGAATCTTGCGAGACTTGTGTATATCATATCCGACAGCAACAGAGAAATATGCGACAGGATTTATGCCGAGCTTAAACGCGGTGTTACGGGCCTTAACTCGGTATCGATGTACTCGGGGCGCAGCGGACGGATTTTGATGTGCGTTATACGCAAGGGACAATTGTCGAAACTGAAAAAGATAATTCAAGACATCGACAAAGACGCGTTTGTTATTATCTGTGATGCAAAAGAGGTAATGGGCAGCGGCTTTAAGATGCGAAGAATATAATATAATTAAAAGAAAAATATTAAATTAATATATAATAATTTGGAGGTTAAGCATAAATGAATGCAGAAAAGATTAAAGCACTCAGCCTGCACGCAGCAAACGTCAGAAAAATGGCGTTAGAGGCTGTGTACAGCGCAGGTGCCGGACATCCGGGCGGTTCTTTGTCCGCGGCGGATATCCTTACATACTTGTATATGGAGGAAATGAATGTGAATCCCGATGAGCCGAAAGCGGCGGACAGGGACAGATTTGTTTTGTCAAAGGGGCATTGTTCACCGGCTCTGTACGGGGTGCTTGCCGAACGCGGATTTATTCCGAAAGAGGATATAAAGACATTCCGTCACGCCGACAGCTATCTTCAGGGTCATCCCGATATGAAAGGTGTTCCGGGGGTTGATATGTCAACGGGTTCGCTCGGTCAGGGTATAAGCGCGGCTTGCGGAATGGCAAAGGCGGCGAAACTCAACGGCAAGGATTATCGTGTTTATACGATGCTCGGTGACGGTGAGTGTGAAGAAGGTCAGGTATGGGAGGCAGCGATGTTTGCCGCTCATTATAAACTCAATAATCTTATTGCATTTTTGGATTTTAACGGTCTTCAGATTGACGGCGACATAACAAAGGTTATGAATCCGACACCGTTTGATAAAAAGTTTGAGGCGTTCGGCTGGAACGTTATCCGCATAAATGCGCACGACTTTAACTTGATTGAGGCGGCAGTAAAAGAGGCAAAGTCGGTTGAGGACAAGCCTACGCTTATCCTTGCGGACAGCATAAAAGGCAAGGGTGTTTCGTTTATGGAAAACAAGGCAGAATGGCACGGTGCGGCACCGAACAAAGAACAATACGAACAGGCGATTTCTGAGCTTGACGCGTATATAAACGAGATAGGAGGGAAAGCGTAATGTCAAATTCGGTTTATAATTTAGGTGATAAAATCGCAACGCGTGTTGCTTACGGAAATGCATTGGCGGAATTCGGATGCGATGAGCGCATAGTCGTTTTGGACGCTGACCTCTCTAAGTCAACCAAGACTGACAGCTTTAAAAAAGCATACCCCGAAAGATTTGTGAACTGTGGTATAGCAGAGGGAAATATGATGTCGGTTGCGGCAGGAATGTCAACGTGCGGAAACATTGTTTTTGCAAGCTCGTTTGCGATGTTTGCGGCAGGCAGAGCATTTGAACAGATAAGAAATTCAATCGGTTATCCGCATCTTAATGTAAAAATCGGTGCGACTCATGCCGGGATTTCGGTCGGTGAGGACGGCGCAACGCATCAGTGCCTTGAAGATATGGGAATTATGCGTACCATTCCGGGTATGGTTATATTAAACCCTGCGGACGCAACCGAGGCAAGACTTGCGGTAAAAGCGGCGATCGACTATAACGGTCCCGTTTATCTGAGATTCGGCAGACTCGGAGTTCCCGTTATATTCGATGACAGCTATAAATTTGAGATAGGCAAGGGTGTTGAACTTAAAGACGGAAGCGATGTGACGATTATCGCAACGGGTCTTATGGTACCGGCGGCAATGGACGCTGCGGCGGCATTGTCCGAACAGGGTATCTCGGCAAGGGTTGTGAATATGGCAACAATCAAGCCTATTGACAAGGATATTATCATCAAGGCGGCAAAGGAAACCGGGGCGATTGTTACGGCGGAAGAACATAACATTATCGGCGGTTTGGGTTCTGCCGTTGCCGAAGTTTTGGTTGAAAACGTGCCCGTTCCGATGCAGAGAATCGGAACAAAGGATGTATTCGGCAAAAGTGGTAAGCCCGAGGTATTGCTTGAAATGTACGGACTTGACGCAAAGAGTATTGCCGAGGCGGCAAAGACGGCGATTGCAAAGAAAAACGCATAGCCGAAAGAGAGTAACACGAACCTTCTTGAAAAAGCATAATTTCGACATCTTTTGGATTGTCATCTTTGCAAGGAATAAAGTTACATAACAAAATAAAAACGTTTGGTTTGTTTTTTTGAACCGAACGTTTTTTATTTTGGATATTTTAATCGGGATTTAATATTTGTGCATTATTATAATTGAAGTAAACGGAGGCGAACGAAGATGAATGTTTTGATTATAGATAATTCACAAGAATTATGCGATTCGGTAGAAAAGCTCAAAAAAAGGCTTTTGTATATATGTTCGTGCGCAAAAATAATCACTATCCGAGAGGTCGGGTATAAACTTTGCTGTTGATCTCTCGGATAGTGATTGATGATTATTTGAACACAACGGTTAGCATCATTTTAAACGGCTCGACAGCCGACACGGAATGAGGATGACCGGCAGGCATAACGATTGACTCGTCTTTATGCAGGATATATTCCTTGCCGTCAATCACGATTTTTCCCATGCCGTCAAGGCAAAGCACAAGAGCGTCGCCGCCCGATTCGTGTGTGCTTATTTCTTCGTCTTTGTCAAATGCAAAGAGAGTAAGGCTTATCGCATCGTTTTGGATGAGGGTCTTGCTGACAATCTGACCTTTTTGGTATTCGGTTTGGGATGAAAGGGTCAGGACCTCTGACATATTGATGTTTTTCATTATACTCATTATTATGAATCTCCTTTTGTGTTTTGATATTTATTATGCACGGATTTTTTAAAACAATGCCGCAGAGCCGTTAAAGTCTAACGGCTCTGCGGCAAAATCCAAAGCAATTATTTTGAAAGATAGTTGTATATTATGATTGCTGCGTCTGCTCTTGACAGGGTTGCGGTCGGGTTGAAATAATTGTTTTCATCGCCCGACATAACGCCCATTCCGCGGCAGAGTGCAACCGAACCGAGATATTCGGGATTTATGTCGGCTTCGTCATAATATCCCGTTGTGAATATACCTCTGAGTTTTGCCGCTTGTTCAAGGCCTGCGGCATATATGATTGCTTTTGCCGCGTCTTGACGGGTGGTTATGGCGTTGTTTGAATCCTCCGTGCCGCTGTCATTGGATTTTGCATCGGCATTTAAGAGATAAATGGGTATGGGGCGTATAAATGTCGAATTTAACATATCCGCCAATTCACCAACGGTAATATTATCATCGGGGCGGAATGTGTCCTCGCCTTTATTCAAAGAGAGTACGCCGCATTCAAACAGTTTTTTGATTTGCTCTTCGGCATAATGCCCCGATATATCGGTCGGAAGAACAAGTTCGTCCGAGGTGTATTCGCTGCCGTCATAGTCGAGCAGTGCGCCCGATTTTGCATTAATCTGATAATGTCCGTTATGTTCAAGTGAATATTTAAGCGTAATTTTCGGAACGGTCTTGTTATCGCTTTCGGTTTTGTCATAGCTCAAAGTCATTTTTGCTTTTTCCGAAAGAGCGGTTTGAGCTTTTTCCGCGCCGATTATACCGTCCGATGATTCAAACTCGATATTGTTATCCCAAGCCTTATAATAATTCTTTATGTTGCCCGTTTTGTTGTCAACCGTAATATATATGCGGTTTTCGGGGAAAACAATATCGTTTTCGTATCTCTCAAAATCCATATAGTATTCCGAATCGCGGTCATTATTATAATCTTTGGCATTTTCGGAAAGCTTTACGTTATCGATAACGCTGCTGTATGTCTTTATGAAATCCTTTGCCTTTGCATTCGCGGTATCAAATGAAATTTGAGTCTTAGTATCTTGTTTGTCCGAATCCTTTGCATAGATATAATTTGAGAGATTTTCAAGACTTCCGTCTTTTGCGTCAAGTTCGATGCTCAAACTTCCGTAGTATTTATCGGCGTTGTCTTTCGGGGCATAACGCAAACGTGCTTTGTATGATTTCGGCGTTTCGTTCTCGGTGTCGGTATACGGATAATAACCGTCCAAATAATATTTGCCCGAGATGAATTCCAAATCCTCGATGCCGATGTTTTTGATGTTTTCGGCAATCTTGCGCAGCTCGTCTGTAGAGAGCAGACCGTTTACTTCCTCAATATTTTTGAGCTCCGCATCGGTCAATTGCTTGCCGGTATCGGCGGCGGATTCCATCGCATTCTCGCTCTTTCTGTTAGAATCGCCTGCGCCGCCGCTCGAATAGCCGTATTCAAACGGTTTGAATTCTTCGCCGGTTATCCCGTCAAGTTCATAATATGCGTTTTTAGGCATATATATTAAGATTGCTTTATTATCGACTCTGATATACTTTAATTCCATTGGGCTTGCCTCAAAAAATTTATTTTCGGCATCGGCGGCACTTATCGCCGTATCAACCGACGGAATATCGCTTGCGTATGTATACTGTGCCGACATACTTTCGACATCGCCCGTTTCTTTGTTCAGTTCAACGGAAACCGAGTCGCCGCAGAAATCCAAGCCGTTTATCACTCTGCCGAGACGGACGTCAACGCTGTTTCCGTAAAGAGATGAGTTATAGGTTATAGCCTCATCGGGGAACTCGTCTTTCCAGTTCGGGTTTACCGAAAACAGCCATTCTTTGGCAAGGCGCATAGCTTCGTCCTCGCTGAATTTTGCGAATCCCATATGCCTGTTGTTTTGTGTCGGGAAGTTTGATATTTCCCATTTGTGAAAGCTGAGGACATCGCCCTTGTCATTTATCCGAACCGAATATGTCTTTTGTGTGTCGCCCTCGTCGCGCTTTGTCTGCCAGCTCAATGAATACTCAACGCCGTTATCGTCCTGTGATGATGAGCTGTCGAATTCGGTGCATTCCGCAGGAATTGAAATTTTGTTCTTTGCCGCGATTATCGCGCTTTCCAAGCCCGTCTCCGCAAAGGCGGAAAACGGAACGATTCCGAACAGCATTACTGCTGCCGCGGTTGCCGAAATTGCCTTTTTTATACCCTTTTTCATAGCATAAAACCTCCGATTTGTAAAATATATTATCCGATATGCAAAAGCCAATGCATATTCCCTTATATTTGTTAGACGAAATGCGCACGGATAAAGTTCCCAATTTTTTATTTTATTTCAATTTTAAGCTTTCCGTTCGATTCGGATACAACGGCGGTGTCACCCGATTTTAACTCGCCCCGGATCAGCTTTTGAGCCAATGCGTCCTCAATATGCGATTCAATGTATCGGCGCATCGGTCTTGCGCCGTATTCCTTTTTATATGAGTTGTCGAGAACTACATTCTTTGCCGCATCGGTCATTTCAAGAGAAATTCCCTTTTCGGCAAGTCCGTCACATAAATCCGAAATCATAATTCCGATAATTTGTATAAGCTCATCGCGCTTTAATTCTTTAAAGATAACGGTTTCATCGACACGATTTAAGAATTCGGGTCTGAAAAGCGATTTGAGCGCGCGTTCAACTTTAAAGCTTATGGCTTCATCTTCATCATTAAAGCCGACAATGTTTGATTTTTGGTCGCTGCCTGCGTTTGATGTCATTATGATGATTGTATTTTCAAACGAAACGGTTTTGCCGTGGCTGTCGGTTATCCTTCCGTCATCGAGGATTTGCAAAAGGATGTTGAAAACATCCGCGTTCGCCTTTTCTATCTCATCCAGTAGGATTACCGAATACGGATGACGGCGGACTTTTTCGGTGAGCTGACCCGCTTCGTCATAACCGACATAGCCCGGCGGCGAGCCGATTAATTTTGAAACGGAATGCTTTTCCATATATTCTGACATATCAAGACGAATCAGAGAGTCCGGTCCGTCAAAGACCTCGTCCGCTATGCGCTTGACCAGCTCGGTTTTGCCGACACCCGTGGGGCCGACAAATATAAACGAAACAGGGCGGCGTTTAAGGCTTATACCGGCACGTTTGCGGCGGATTGCTCTCGCAACCGCGGAGACGGCTTCGTCCTGTCCGATGAGCCGTGTATGCAGGCGTTCCTCGAGGTTTACCAGCCTTCCCGTTTCGAATTCGCTTATGTTCTTGACAGGGATTTTTGTCCAAAGCTCGATAACCGCCGCGATGTCCTCGGTTGTGAGATACACATCGATGCCTTCCTTTTCGAGTTCGGCGATTTTATCGGCAATGCGCATTTTGCGGCTTTTAAGCTCGGCAATCTGTTCATAAACCTTTATTCCTTCCTCGTCCGTTTCGAATGCGGTATCAATGTTGCCTTGCGGCGCATCGGAGACATTCTCGCGCTGTTGTTCGAGCTGTTCGTCAAGCTTTGCGTTCAGGGCGTCAATCTCATCGTCTATCTTGGCATTTTCGTTTTTGAGCTTTTCGCATTCAAGCAGCTTTTTGTTTTCGAGGTTTGCCCTCGATGCCGCCTCGTCAATCACGTCTATTGCCTTATCGGGCAGAAAGCGGTCGTTTATATATCTTTCGGACAGTACGGCGGCGGTGCGGATTATCTCGTTGGTTATTTTGACCTTGTGATAATTCTCATAATATTCTTTTATTCCTTTGAGAATGTCTATTGTTTCGTCAACGGTGGGTTCCTCGACCATTACGGTTTGGAATCTGCGCTCTAACGCCTTATCCTTTTCGATATGCTTTCGGTATTCTTCGATTGTTGTTGCGCCGATAACCTGAACATCACCGCGCGAAAGTGCGGGTTTTAGGATATTGCCTGCGTTAAGGCTGCCCTCGGCATCACCGGCGGATGTGATTGTGTGGATTTCGTCTATCACGAGTATGATGTTTCCGGCACGCTTTACCTCTTCGAGAATGTTTTTGAGCCTTGACTCAAACTGACCTCTAAATTGTGTTCCGGCAACAACGGCGGTCATATCGAGCATATATATCTCATATTTTAAAAGCTTGGGCGGAACATCTCCTTTGACAATTTTCAGAGCAAGCCCCTCGGCAATTGCGGTCTTGCCCACGCCCGGTTCGCCAATCAAACAAGGATTATTCTTTGTTCGGCGATTTAAAATCTGTGCCGTCCTTTCCATTTCGCGTTCGCGGCCGATAACCGCGTCAATTTCGCCGCGGCGAGCCTTTTCGGTCAGATTTACGCCGAAATGCTCAAGATTTCTGAGCTTTTTGCCTTTTGATTTTTCTTTTGTTTTTTTATTTTTGTCCGCCTTGCTTTTGTCGGATTTTTCGTCTTTTTTATTCTCGTTTGAGCCGCCGAAAATCTTGTTCATAAACTCCAGCGGGTTTTGCTGAAGGCTGCGGCTCATATTTTCGCCGATGCCCGCGCCGTCATAGTCGTCATCGTCATCGGAAGTATAGAGCGCCTTGTCGGGGATTCCGTCGGGAAAGTCAATGGAAATATCACCGTCGCCATTGCGCATTTCGTCCATCATTGCCGCCATTTCGCGGTTTATGTCGTCCATCTCTTCGGGGTTAATTCCCATATTCTTCATTATATCGTTGACCGGACCTAAATTAAGGTCTTGTGCACAGGTCAGGCAATAGCCTTCGTTTTTTGTTGTGCCGTCGGGGTCAACCCTCGTAACATAAACGACAGCAAGATTTTTATTGCATTTACAGCATAACATATATGCCACCTCTCTCATTTACCATAATACGGATACGGCGTACCTGCGCCGTATGCAATCCGCCGATTTTGCGGATTCTCTTTAGTATATCACACTTTTGTATTTATTTCAACCGTTAAAACAGCTTTTTTCACGTTTTTTGGGTGAAGTTAATTTTGTTTGAGACAAAAATGAGCCGCGGCAATTTTCGCCGCGGCTCGGGATAGGTAATCCAATATCCGTATTTTTCTTGATATTGAATTTTTATTATTGATAATAGCGTATCGTGTCTAACAGTTCTATTATTTCGGCAAAACCAAGAAACAGAGTTCCGCTTATAAATGCAGCGAACCAAAAAAGAAGCGTAAATATAAATTCCACTAAAGCTCCCTCTCCATGACCCAGTAAATAACCCCAAATTATACCTGCTATAAACCCACAGATAAATGTTATCCACGCTATAACGGTAAGAAATTTTGCAATAGTGTTTTTATCCGGTTTTGAGCCGGATGATACTTTCGGTTTTTGGCTTAATTTTATAATTTGTTGATATTCCTCATCCGTAACTTTAAAAGGAACCGCTTTATAGTATTTTCTTATCAGCCCGGTGTTGTCCAATTCAGACAGGGGATATTCATCAGTTCGAATATTGTCGGGTGCATATATCTTATCATATAATCCTAAATTAATTAAGTTTTTTCTTTTTTCTTTCTCTAAAAATTTTGCTACTTTTTCGTTCATAACTTTGTTTTCCTCCTATGTATAAAATTTTGATTTGGTTAAATTTTAAGACTGTATCACATCGCACATACACCCCTTTGATTATCTTATACCCGTCCGCAAGGACGAGTTTTGTCATCCGCAACGCAATTTTGAAAAAATATAAAATGTTTATAAATTAAAAAATGCGCCAATCCGAAGACTGACGCATAAAAAACGCAAGGCCTCGAATTGTCGCCAAACATATTCCAAATTTAAGCAAGTTTTATAAACGTTTAAACGCAAACAGAATGCATAAATAAGCCTGCGTTTTTATCATAAAAATAAAAACGCATCTATTCGCATATAAACGCTTCTTATTAAACTGAAATATATTTGGCAAGTTTAAGTATAGCATAACTTTAATATTTTGACAAGACCTTTTTTGAAATGTTTCTTTTCTTCTTACCGTGAAAAGTTAAGAAAAAGGGTTAGGACACGACAAAT
>ERZ773192.162-NODE-162-length-82588-cov-10.076297_pt1 | contig 82588 bp, 103 predicted proteins | sample MGYA00581010_ERZ773192 | MGnify/ENA primary metagenome ERZ773192 (study PRJEB29015, sample SAMEA2737741) | human gut metagenome | biome: human gut; feature: human-associated habitat; material: faeces | place: China | collected 2012 ...
TGCATGTCTTAGGCATGCCGCCAGCGTTCATCCTGAGCCAGGATCAAACTCTCAATAAAAAAATTGATTTATTTCGTTCAATCCTAGTTACTCAAAAAAACATGACGTTTTACTCAGTTTTCAAAGATCATTTACTCTGCAACGCCTTATTCCTTAAGGCCTCTTTGTCGCAGTGCACATTAATAGTACCATAACTAATTTTATGTGTCAACATTTTTTTTGAAATTTTTGTCGATTTTTGTAATTTATTGTTTTTTTGCCATTTTTTTAAGTTTTTTTGATACTTTTAATGCGGTTACAATATACTTTATTCAATTAAAAAAAAATAATTCATTTTATTTTCGAATTATTCATTTTTTTGTATTTTCTTATAAAGATTATAATATTTTTTTACTGTTTCTTTATCAAAAGGTTCTTCATTGTTTTTATATTTTATAATCAGATTATTAAGTTCATATTTTATTATTTTATCTAAATCGTTTGAGTAATGCATTATTTTTTTATGGTACTCATATTCTGATTTATCTAATATTTTATAAGCGCCATCAGGAAATACTCTAAGATCGTAATCATAATCAATATATTTTATTGTATCATTTTCGATTATAACAGGTGAAGAAATATTACAATAATAATATACACCTGTATTTTTTAATTGAGCAATTATATTAAACCAACTTTTTTTATAATAAAAAGTAATCGCGGGTTCTTTTGTCCTCCAACTTCTACCATCAATTTCTGTAACTTTAATTTTATTATTTGCAAAAACATAATATTCATCAGTTTGATCTAGAAAAATAGTCTCATCCCAAACTTTATACAATTCACCATTATGTTTATATCCATGTATATTATATTTATCTCCTAAATTCATATTTTTTCCTCTTTCTAAAAAATATTATAACACTTATTTATAAAAAAAGAAAATAGGTTATAATTAAACCTATTTTAATAAATCTAATGCTTTTTTTAGTTGCATATCATTTTCTTTAGTTGGACTATTTAAGTAAGAGTCACCAATATTTACATCATAATCTGGAGTTATTCCTTCTTTATCTATATTTTTTCCATTAGGAGTTAACCATTTTTCAATAGTATATTTTATCATAGATCCATTTGATAAATTTTTCGTTGTTTGAACTGTACCTTTACCATATGTTGTCTTTCCTACTAAAATTGCTCCATAATTTTCTTTCATAGATGCAGCCATTATTTCAGATGCAGAAGCACTATTTTCATCAACTAAAATTACAATTTTATATTTTCTTGAAGTTTCTTTAGATGACTTATATTTTTTTATACCATTACTAGATTGAATTTGATACATAATATTATCTTTACCCACAAATTCTTCAAGCATATTTGTTACTGTATATAAATATCCACCTGTATTACCTCTTAAATCAATAATTAATGAATCCATATTCTGTGATTCTAATTTTAATAAGGCATCTTTAAATTGACTATATGTTTTTTGCCCGAATATACTAACACTCAAATATCCAATATTTTTATTATTATTTTTTAACATTTCAGAACTTACAGAAAATAAAGTAATATTTTCTTTAGTAACATCAAAATTAATCTCATTACCTTCTCTTTTAATTACTATTTTAGATGTCTTTACAGTATTACTTTTAAGCATATTTGCAACCTCTGTAGCGTTTTTTCCTTCTACAGAAACACCATCAACACTAACAAATACATCTTCTGCTTTCAATCCTGCTTTTTCAGCTGGTGAATCATTAAATACTTTAGTAATCTTAATTGTTCCTTCTCCTGTTAACTGAATTTGTGCACCAATACCATAATAATTACCAGATAATTCTGAATCAAAAGCTTCCTTACTTTTTTTATCAAAATACATAGTATGTTCATCATTTAATGAACCAAGCATACCATTTATTGCACCCTCAATCAAAGTATTACTATCTACACTTTTGTAATAATCTTTCATTATAGTATCATATGTTTCATATAAAGAATTAAATTCTTTTCTGTCTTTACTACTATAAGAATAATTTACACTATTATTATTTTCTTTTATAAACATTGTAAAAACAGAGCCAATAATCATAGATATAACTATAATAATTGCGAGTCTTATATTTTCTTTAATATTTTTTCCCATTTTATCACCTTTTCTAATTATTCTTAAAATATTCTTTAATATTATCTTCGCCCTCTATATACTCTGAAATAGATTTATTATTTATTTTAATAAGAGTTGGCGATTTTACTTTAAGATCTGAATAAGTTGTTGCATTTTTATTTCCATTTTCGTTTGTTAAAAACTCTGAATTAAATTTATTTTTTGAGTCAACTTTATAAATAGTTGCATTACTATTTTTTGATTCAAATATTGATAACCAAGATGGGATTATTGATTTATCATCATTAACATCATATACAAGTACATAATATTCATCTTGTGATTGATCAAATAATTGTCCAAGAGTTATTGTTGAATTATCAACAGTTACTTCATCCTTGCTTTTATTATCTTTATCGCTTTTAAAATCTATTTCTTTAGTATAAAAAACTCCAATTAAGAAATAAACTAAAATAAATATAAGAATCATAACCATTAAAGTAGTAATAAATTTAAAAAAAGAATCTTTCTCACCTTTTTTAATATTATTTTTTGAATTTTTTTCAATATTCTTCATTATTTGTTTTTTTGACATTTATCATCACCATAACAATTATAACACAATTAAAAATAAAAAAATAGTTATTTTTTTTATTAACTAATATTATGAATATAAAGTTCATAATATACAAAAAATAAAAAGACTATTAGCAAAATATATTTGTAAATAGTCTAGTTAATGATTATTTCATATTAGGAAGTGTGCTTATAGATTCTGCTACTTGTAAAATTTGTTGTTTTGTTAAACTTTCAGATGCTATATAATATTCTATTCCATTTGATATAAAGTTAACTGATGAATCTGATAATGCAGCAACTGAATCAAGAATTATAGTTGGTTCTCCATATACTGGTATTACTTCCATTTCATCTGATTTACTAACTGCTTCTTCAACAAGTATAAATGGAGATTCTCCAGCAAATGTTAATATTACCCTATTTCCATCATCTTTTGATACTGATTCTTCATCACTTAAATATGTTCCACTTGGTAAATACATAGGATATACAGATTCTTCAAGTATTGATGTAGTTGCATCCTTTTTATTTGTTGAATTACTAGTTGTTTCATTAGTATTTCTACTTGATTCTGAATTTTCTAGATTCTCATTTTTATTATTTGAATCAGTTGATTTAGCATCTACTGATGAATTATTATTTCTAATTTCATCTTTATTATCTACATTAGTCTCATCTTTAGTATTAGTGTTTTCAGTACTTGACTCTTTTGAATTTATATTTGCATTAGCATTCTCACTAACACTAGTTTTCATATTTTCACTTGTCAAGAAATATTTATTGTTAAATGTTGCTTTTGTATCTATAGAGTCAAAAACCATTTTAATTTGTTTGTTACCTGATTCGTCAAATACTTCTATTTTTGTAAAATTAAGTTTTTTATCTAAATAAATTTTTTGTGATGATAAATTTTTATTATTTGAATGATTTACTTTAACAGTTAGTATATAATTTCCATCTTTTTCTTCTAGTTTTACATTTTTGTCTTCATTTATATCAACAAGAACTGATTGTATTATATATACTTGTGAATTATTTTCTGGCCAATTGCTTTGAAATTTAAAACTTTTATTAAGTGATGGTGTAAGTACATATACTCCATCTGAGTTTCTAAGTATTATTTGTTCATGATTATTTGCTTTATTTATTAAACTAACCCTATAATTATCATTTTCATATGAAGATGTCACATCATATTTATATGCATCATCACCATTATAAATTTCCATACTTCCTTGAACATGATATCCTGTTATTGCATTAACTTTTTTGTTTAATTCTTTTACAATTGTTTTCTCCGTATATTTACCACATCCTGTTAGAAAAAATAAACTAAAAATTAAACCTATAAAAAATATTTTTTTCAAACTTTCACCTCTTCTTTGTATTTCAATAAATTATATTAGTAAAAAATATCAAATATTCATGAATAATTTTATTTTTTCTGTCTAATATAATTAATGAAATTAGATTAAAGGAGGATAATGATGAAAACATTAAATGTTATTGCATTAACACTTACAATTATTGGTGCAATTAATTGGGGTTTAATAGGTTTATTTGATTTTAACTTAGTTGCCTTAATATTTGGTGGTGTTGATAGTTTATTTACTAAAATAATTTACATATTAGTTGGTATATGTGGTATTATAAATATCAAATTATTAATAGATGTTATTGAAGATAATGACTAAAAAATATAGATTATGATTAATCTATATTTTTTAATATATTACGTTATTTAAATATAATCCTTGTGGAGGAGCAACTTTTTTATAATTTTTTTTATAATTACCTTCTAATATTCTTTTTATATCACATGGTTCTATTTTTTCATTGCCAACTTCAATTAAAACTCCAACAATTACTCTAACCATATATCTTAAAAATCCATTCCCACAAAATGTAAGAATAATCTTTTCTTCTTTAATTTCTATTTTTGCACTATAAATGGTTTTTATAGTGCTCTTTTCTTTTATTTCATTTGATGATAAATTTTGAAAATCATGAGTTCCTTCTATATATTTTATAGCTTCTTTCATTTTTTCTATATTTAATTTTTTACAATATTGATACTCATAATTCCTTTTTGTAGGGTTATATTCACCCATATTTAATATATAAACATATTCTTTCTTTTTTACCATAAATCTTGCATGAAAATCATCAGAAACAACTTTTGTATTTTTTACATATATGTCATCAGGTAATAAACTATTTAATGCTCTTTTTAGTTTTTCTTCCGTAATATTAACATCAATGTCTGCGTGTGCCATTTGATTATTTGCATGAACAAAAGCATCAGTTCTTCCAGATGCAACTAATTTAGTATCTCTACCATTATTTATAAATTTCAAAGCCTTTTCCATATTTTCTTGAATTGTAGATAAACCATTTTGCTTCTGAAATCCTTTATAACCAGAACCATCATAGGAAAAATTTATTAAAAATCTTTTCAAAATATCACCTTAATTCTCTATATATTGCCTTAATAAGTTCGTTAATACTATCTGTATTTCCTATATTAATTCCCTTTTTTTCATATATTTCTTCTTTTAATATAATAGTTAATGGTTTTTCAAACAAATTATTTTTATTAGATGCATAAAACTCATATTTTTCGCCATTATATATTACATCTTTATCATTTATAATAATTAAATTATCTATTAGTTCAAAAATATTATCTATATTTATGTCAGAAATTATAATTGTCTTATTGTATAACTTTTTTAATTTTATAATTAACTTACAAAAATACATTCTAGTCTTTCTATCAAAACAAGATAAAACATTATTAATATATATATTATCATAATCTTTTATTATTGCAAAAGCAATTTCAATTCTAACTTTTTCACTAAAACTTAAAGTATTTACCTCTCTATTTATTATTTTTGAACTTAAATTTAATAACTTTAATAATTCATCAATCTTATAGTAATTTAATAAATAATCTTTAACAGACATATTACAAGAATAATCTATATTATTTAAAGAAATTTTATATATTTTTTTACTTAAATTGTTATCAAAAAAATAATTTATATCATCAACACTATTTGATGTAATTCCGGTTATTTTCCCATCTAATACATTTATTTTTCTATCATTAAATTTTAGTTGCATAGTTCATCCACCATTTCTTCTACTGTAGTAACATTATCACTAGTAAGATCATATAATTTTAATTTATCATTTAATTCATAAAATAAAGGAATATTAATATTTGATTCTTTTACATAGTTGCTTTTACAAACATTTTCTATATTTTCACAAACAATTTGTTTATTATTTATAATTAGCAATTTATCACAAAAAATAATATCGTCAAAATTTGTAGTTGTATATATTATTGTTAATTTAAGTTCATATTGATATTTCTTTATAATGCTTAAAAATTCCAATTTTTCATGTTTGTTTAGTAATGAAAAAACACTATCCATTAATATAATTTTTGAATTATTTATAATACACTTTATAAACTTGAGTTTTTGTGATTCAAAATATGTTAAATCTTGTGGTGATTTATTTATAAACTTATATAAACCAAAATTCTTTAATAAAGAAGTAATATTTTTTGAAGAACTATTATTTTGCTCTATTAATTCATCTAATATAGTTTTAGAATAAAAATCATCTTTTAAATCGATTATTGATATATAATATGGATCTTTTTGCGTTTCATTTATTTGTATTGAATTATTAGAATTTAAATTACCTTTAATTAAATTTAATAAAGTTGTTTTACCAGAGCAATTAGAACCTAATATGCCTACAAATTCTCCTTTTTTTATATCAAAATTAACATTATTAAAAATTACTTTATCACTATATTTAAAAGATAAATTTTCAACACTAATATACTTCATTTCTACCACCTAATAATTCAAAACATAAATTAAGATATATTATACATTAAAAGTAAAAAAAAGAAAATTAATAATATTAATTTTCTAATATTTTTTTCTGTTCATCTTCTAATATTTCTTTAAATCTTGATTTTAAATTAGATAAATCTTTTTCATCTGTAATATCTACAATATAATCCTCATCATTTTCTGTAATTTTTTTTACAATTTTAATTTTTTTATCATCAACAAGATTTAAAAGAAGTAAATAGTCAATATTATTATCCACTAGAGTTTCTATTACAAAATACTCTTTATTATTTTCTAATTTAATTATCTTATCTTTTGAAGAATTCATATTCATAGTAATGCACCTCCTGCATTTATTATATTATTTCCATCATTTAAGTAATCGTATATTCCTGGCATTATTGTACTAGATGAATATATTTCTTTAATAGCTGTTTCTGGCACATTTTTTTCAAATATTATTTTAACTTTTGGTGATTCTTCTTTTTTTATTTCAATAGTATCTGTTTGAACAGGTTTTAATTCAGGCATAATAATATTATTATTTTCATTATCTGTATTTACATTAAGAATTGAATCTAAACCAATCATATTTTCATTTTTTTCTTCATTTATTATATTTTTAGAAAAATTATCAACGGCTTCATTAGCTACATTTACATCATTAACTTCGCTAGCATTATTAGCATTATTAATAATATTAGAATCATTCTCAAATAATGGTTTTACTTCAGGTATATTATCAGAAATAGGTGATTCCACTTTTGGTAAATCTAGCACTAAATCAGATTGAGCTCCCATATCAGGTAATACTGAATTACCAACATTATCTATATTATTTGATTCAACTACTGGTGATTCAACACTAGGAATTATTGGTTCAACTATATCTAATGTAACTTTTTCTTCACTAGTTTTACTCTCATTTTCCACAGCATTATTTTCTTCTATAGCATTTTCAATAGGATTTAAAGCTGTTTTAAGAGCAGTATTTCTACTTTCTTGTAAAGATAACAATTCACTTTCTTTTTTCTTTTTAACATCCTCTAAAGCCTGTTTTAAGCTAGAATTATCACAAACCGCAATTGCTTCTTCTATTTTCTTTATTTGTTCTTGATAATTTAAATTAGTTGAATTAAGATTTTTTATGTATTCCCTCTTAGAATCCTCTACATTTTTCTTAGTTGAATCAAGTTCTTCTTTTTCTTTTTCTAATTTTTCAATATTAGCATTTATCTCACTTAATTCACTTTGTGCTGATTTAATCTTTTCAGCAATTTCTATAAGTTCATCAGGTGATGCATTCATACTAATTTTTTCTCTGCTTGATTCTTCTAATGATTTTATTTCTTCTTCTTTTTTATTTAATTTTTCTGTTTCAAGAACTAATTCATCAATTTTTTCTTTTAGTAGTTTTTCTGCTTCTTCATCCTTAGCCATAAACCCTTTTAAGTTTTCATCAACTACATTTTCTTGTAAATCTTCTAAATCTAAAATTTCTTCCATTGACTCCACCGTCAACACCTCTCTATTCTTATAATTAAGTATACCAATTAATGTGTATTATGTCAATTTAACTAAAGAAAAAAAGCAAAAAAAAGGACGCATCCTTAGGTTATACTAATTCTAGTACAACCATTAATGCATCGTCCCCTTTTCTTTCTTGGAATTTAATTATTCTAGTGTATCCACCATTTCTTCCTTCATAACGTTTTGCTAAATCGTTAAATACTTTTTCAACGCAAGCTTTATCATTATGTAAAAATGCGTATGCTTTTCTTCTAGAAACTAAATCACCATTTTTACCATATGTAATCATTTTATCTACAAATTTTCTTACTTCTTTAGCACGAGTTTCTGTAGTTTCAATAGATTCATTCATGATAACTGCTTTTGTTAAATTAGCAAGCATAGCACGTCTATGTTTATTGTCTCTACCTAATTTTCTATAAGCCATGTTTTCCTCCTATTAATATTAATCATCATCTCTAAAAGATAATCCCATTTCTTTAACTTTATCTAATACTTCTTTTAGGGATTTCTTTCCAAGATTTCTAATTTTCATCATATCGCTTTCTTTTCTGTTTACTAAATCTTGCATTGTATTAATACCTGATCTTTTTAAACAGTTATAAGCTCTAACTGAAAATTCCATATCATCTATTGATGTTTCAAGTGCTTTAACCTTTGGATCTTCATCTTGCTCAGTCATTAATCCTTTTATATCAGCTATACTATTAAGTTCAGTTAATATTTCAAAGTGTTCAATAATGATTCTAGATGCAAGTGCGATTGCTTCTTCTGGTTTCATAGCTCCATTAGTCCAAACTTCTAATATTAATTTATCATAGTTAGTTGCTTGACCAACACGAGCATCTTCAACAGCTATATTTACTCTTTCAATTGGAGAATAATTTGAATCTATAGCTATTACGCCTACTTTTGTATCTCCCATTAATTTTTTATTAGCTTCTGCTCTTACAAATCCACGACCGTTTGATACAGTCATTTCCATATTTAAGCTTCCACCTTTTACAATTGTAGCGATTTCTTGATCTTTATTAATTATTTCAACATCAGAAGGGCATTCAATATCACCAGCTGTAACAACACCTTCTTTGTCAGTAATTAATCTAATAACAGCATCTTCTTCTGTATGATTCTTAACTACTACATTTTTAAGATTCAAAACTATAGAAGTTACATCTTCCATAATTCCATCTATTGTTTGGAATTCATGCATAACCCCTTCAATTTTTACAGAAGTTATTGCTGATCCTGGTAAACTAGATAACATTACTCTTCTTAGTGCATTTCCTATTGTTGTACCAAATCCTCTTTCTAGAGGTTCTATTTCAAATTTACCGTAACTATTACTTTCAACATATTCTGTTACTTTGTATTGTGGTTTTTCAAATTTTATCATAAACACACTCCTTATCTATTATTATCCTCTTGGACGTTTTGGTGGACGACAACCATTATGTGGTACTGGTGTTACATCAGTAATTGATTGTATTTCTAACCCTTCAGTTGCTAGTGCACGAATTGCTGTTTCACGTCCTGGTCCTAAACCTTTAACTAATACGTCAACTTTTCTCATACCAGCATCATAAGCTTTTTTAGCTGCTGATTCTGAAGCCATTTGAGCTGCAAATGGAGTTGATTTTTTACTACCTTTATAACCAATAGCACCAGCTGATGCCCAACTTACTGCGTTACCTGCTTCATCTGAAATTGTAACGATTGTATTATTAAAAGTTGCTTGGATATGAACACAACCTGTTGGTATATTCTTCTTAACTTTACGTTTTCTTGCCTTATAAGCCATCTAAATAACCTCCTTATTATCTATTATTTCTTCTTATTAGCTACTGTTTTTCCTTTACCTTTACGAGTTCTTGCATTACTTCTAGTGCTTTGTCCTCTAACTGGTAAACCTTTTTTATGACGGATTCCTTGATAAGATCCAATTTCCATTTTAGTTTTGATATTAAGACTAACTTCACGTCTTAAATCACCTTCTAGAACATGTTTATCTAATTGTTCACGAATTCTTGCTTGTTCATCTTCTGTTAAATCTTTAACTTTTGTATCAACATTTACATTAGCTTCTTTTAATATAGTTTTTGATAAATTTCTACCAATACCATATATATAAGTTAATGCTATTTCAACTCTTTTATTATTTGGAATATCTATACCCTTAAAACGTGCCATTTAATACACCTCCTATTAACCTTGTTTTTGTTTATGTTTTGGATTACTACAAATAACTCTCAAAACACCTTTTCTCTTAATTACTTTGCATTTATCGCAAATCGGTTTTACTGAAGCTCTAACTTTCATAATTTACCTCCATTATCTTTTATTCCATGTTATACGCCCATGTGTTATATCTGCTGGGGATAATTCTAGGACAACTGTATCACCTGGTAAGATGCGAATATTGTTCATTCGTATTTTACCAGAAACATGAGCTTCTACAATATGTCCATTTGCAAGTTCAACCTTGAATTTACCTCCAGGTAATACGTCGATTACTTTTCCATCTACCTCGATTACATCATTTTTTGCCATTCTTACACTCTCCTAATTGCCCATAATATTATCTATTTGTGACTTCATTTCATCAAATGTTCCATTATTAGAGATTTGATAAAAATTACTCATTTTTTTATAGTATTCTACAACAGGCATAGTTTTTTCTTTAAATAATTTATATCTATTTTCATATGTTTCTACTTTATCATCATTTCTTGTAGATAAAATATTTCCACATACTTTGCACTTATTATCTTCAATATTATCATTATATTTATTATAAACCTCATTACAGTTATTACATATAAGTCTTCCTGTAACTCTTTTTAATGCAATATCCTTATCTATATCTATAAATATTACTTTATCTAAAATGATGTTATGATTTTTCAAAATATCTTCAAAAGGTTTAATTTGTTCCATTAGTCTTGGGAATCCTTCAAACACAAAAGATGAACCTTTATTTTCTTCTAAAAAGTCTGAAAATAATTTATAAACAATATCATTATTAATAAACTCACCTTTACTGATAGTTTGCTTTAACAATTCGTTTTTTGTAGATTCTTCTCTTATAAGATTCCCTATAGACATATGAACCAAATTATATTTATCTCTCAAATATTTTGATGTTACTCCCTTACCTGCACCTGGTGCAGATATTAAAAGTACGTTACACATTAAAATCGCCTCTTATATTCTTTTTGTGTTAATACACTTTCAATTTGTTTATATGTTTCAAGTGCTACACCAACAACAATTAGTATTCCTGTACCACCAAGTGTTATATTTGCATTTTGAACATTTGAATAGTTTGAGAACACAATTGGTAATGCTGCAATAACTACTAGGAATAAAGAACCAAATGTAGTTATTTTAATAAGTACTGATTTAATGTAATTCTTAGTTTCAACACCAGGTCTTATTCCTGGAATGTATCCACCGTTTTTTTGCAAATTTTCTGAAATATCTGCTGGTCTAAATTGTAATAAAGTATAAATGTATGAAAATACTACAATTAATACTAAATATATTATTAAACCAACTGTAGAGTTATAATTTAAATAATTATTAACAAATTTAATATAACCTTCACTCTTTATAAAATTTGCAAGTGTTTGTGGAATTGCGATTATTGCTGATGCAAATATTACAGGCATTACTCCTGCTGCATTTACTCTAAATGGTATATATGTTTGCTTAGCACCATATGCACTTGATGTTTTATTCGAATACTGAATTGGAATTCTTCTTTCCGATTCTTGAATAAATACAACGCCTATTACTATTGCAAAATAAATTGCTACATAAATAATGAATGAAATAATACCGATAAATAAATTATCATTACCTAAAACAAATGTTTTAAATGCTTCAGTCATCATATATGGAAGCCCTGCTACTATACCAGCCATAATTATTAAGGATAATCCATTCCCAACACCTTTCTGTGTAATTTGATCTCCTATCCATAATAAGAAAGCTGTACCTGCAGTTAATATAATTGCAACTTTAACATATGTAATAGCGTCTGATCCAGATCCTACTATACCAAGTGATAAGATAATACCTTGAATAAATGCTATTGCAATTCCTAAATATCTTGTTATTGTATTTAATTTTCTTCTTCCTGAATATCCTTCTTTTGCAAGATCTGTAAAATAAGGAATAATATTCATAGAAAATAATTGAATAATTATTGATGCACTTATGTAAGGCATAACACCTAGACCAAAAATAGATCCTCTCTTAAGTGCACCTCCACCTATAGAGTTTAGCAATTCTAGAAATCCTAGATTATCACTAAGCGACTTTGTATTTGGAATACTTATAGTTGTTCCAATAATAAATATTGCTAAACAACATAAAGTAAATAATATTCTTTTTCTTAATTCTTTATTTCTAGGTGTAAAAATTTGTTTGAATGTTGCAAACAACTTAAATCACCTCTGCTTTTCCACCATTCTTTTCAATTTTCTCTTTAGCTGTCTTAGAGAACATTGATGCTTTAACTGTTAATTTTTTAGTTAATTCTCCGTTACCTAGAACTTTGATACCATCTAATTGTTTTTTTACTAATCCCATATCTTTTAATAATTCTGGAGTTATTTCTGTTCCATCTTCAAATTTATTTAAATCACTTACATTAATTACTGCATATTTAACTTCGAAATTATAATTGTTAAATCCTCTTTTTGGTACTTTTCTAAATAATGGATTTTGTCCACCTTCAAAGCCAAGTCTTACTCCACCACCACTACGTGAGTTTTGTCCTTTTTGACCTCTTCCAGAAGTTTTACCATTACCACTACTTGTACCTCTTCCAACTCTGTTAGCATTTTTAACAGCGCCATCATTATACTTTAATTCGTGTAATTTCATTATCCTAAAATCTCCTCTACTGTTTTTCCTCTTAATTTAGCAACGTGTGCTACTGATTTTTGAGCAAGTAATGCATTCATTGTTGCTCTTGAAGTATTAATTTTAGTGTTTGAACCAAGTGATTTTGATACAACATCTTTAATTCCAGCAAGTTCTAATACTGTTCTAACTGGACCACCAGCAATAATACCAGTACCAGCTTTAGCAGGTTTAATTAAAACTTTAGCGGCTCCGCTAACTCCTATCATTTCATGAGATATAGTTCTATTATCAACAATTTCAATTTTATGAATATTTTTAACAGCTTGCATTCTAGCTTTTTTGATGGCTTCTACTACTTCTCCAGCTTTTCCTGATCCAATACCAATACTACCTTTTTCATCTCCTACTGCTACTGTTGCAGAAAAGTGTAAAGTACGACCACCCTTTGTTACTTTTGTAACACGACGAATATCAATAACTTCGTCTCTATAATCATCTTTACGTGGGTTGTTAAACTTTTTTTCCATCATTACCCTCCTTAGAATTCTAATCCATTTTCACGTGCTGCATCAGCAAGTGCTTGTACTCTTCCATGATATAGGTATCCACCTCTATCGAAAACTACTTTAGTTATTCCAGCTTTAACAGCTTTTTTAGCAATTGCTTCTCCTACTTTTTTAGCAGCTTCAACATTACCACCGTTTTCGATTTTTAAATCTTTATCCATAGAAGATGCACTTACTAATGTATTTCCAGCTTCATCATCTATGATTTGAGCAGTAATATGTTTAGCTGATCTAAACACGTTTAATCTTGGAACTTCATTTGTACCACTTATATTTTTTCTAATACGTTCATGTCTAGCTTGACGAGCTTCATTACGAGATACTTTTTTCATCATATATAAGACTCTCCTTTTCTACTATTTAGAAGCTTTCTTTCCTTCTTTACGACGGATATACTCACCTTTATAACGAATACCTTTACCTTTATATGGTTCTGGTTTTCTTATTTTTCTAATATTAGCTGAAAATTCTCCAACTAATTCTTTATTTATACCTTTAACAACTATTTCTGTATTACTAACTGATTCAACTTCAATTCCATTTGGAATTTCAACTTCAACAGGATGAGAATAACCAGCATTTACTACTAAAGTATTTCCTTTTAATGTAAAACGGTAACCTACACCTATAATTTCAAGTCCTTTAGAGAATCCATTACTAACACCTTCAATCATATTAGTTATAATTGCGTTAGTTGTTCCATGCATTGATTTTGTTTGTTTATCTTCTTTAGTTCTTTCAACAGTTACTGTACCTTCACCTACATTAACTTTTAAATTTTCGTTAATATCAAATGATAATTCACCTTTAGGTCCTTTTACTGTAACAACGTTACCATTAACTGTTACTGTAACTGAAGCAGGTACTTTAATTTCTCTATTACCAATACGACTCATACTTAAAGCCTCCTTACTATTTTTTATTACCAAACGTATGCTAAAACTTCTCCACCAACATTTTCTTTACGAGCTTCTTTATCAGTCATAACTCCTTTTGATGTTGATATTATTGCAATTCCAAGACCATTTAATACTCTAGGAATATTTTCAGCTTTTGCATAAACTCTTAATCCTGGTTTAGAAATACATTTTAAACCAGAAATAACTCTTTCTTTCTTTTCTCCATATTTTAAAGTTAATACAAGTTCATCTTGAACATCTTTTTTAACAACTTTAAAATCTTTTATAAAACCTTCGCTTTTTAATATGCTAGCTATTTCAACCTTCATTTTTGATGTAGGCATTGAAACTTCTTCATAACGCATTTGGTTTGCATTACGAATTCTTGTAAGCATATCTGCGATTGGACATGATACTACCATAATATCCTCCCTTCATTCTACCAACTAGATTTTTTTACACCTGGTATTTGGCCATTATATGCTAATTCTCTAAAGCAAATACGACAAATACCATATTTTTTAAGTACTGAATGTGGTCTTCCACATCTTTGACAACGTGTATATTCACGTACTTTATATTTTTGTTTTTTTTGTGATTTTACAATCATACTTTTTTTTGCCATTTTACTTTCCTCCTATTACTTTCTAAAAGGAATTCCGATTCCATTTAATAAGTCAAATGCTTCTTCATTTGTCTTTGCTGATGTAACAAATACAATATCCATTCCACGACTTTTAACAATGTTATCGTATTCAATTTCTGTAAAAATCATTTGTTCCTTAATACCTAATGTATAATTACCTCTACCATCAAATGCTTTTGGTGAGACACCTCTAAAGTCACGAACACGTGGAAGTGAAATTCTTATTAATTTTTCTAAGAATGTATACATTTTTTCTCCACGAAGTGTAACTTTACATCCAATTGCTTGACCTTCTCTTAATTTAAATCCAGCAATTGATTTTTTAGCTTTTGTAACAACTGGTTTAGCACCTGTTATTAATTCAAGTTCATTAACAGCAGCATCTAATAATTTGCTGTTTGTTGTTGCATCACCAACACCAATATTAATTACTATTTTTTCTAATTTTGGTGCTTGCATTACTGAAGTATAGTTATATTTTTGCATTAAACTAGGAACGATTTCATTTACATATTTTTCTTTTAGGCGGTTCATAAATACCCTCCTTTCGCTTAATTAAGTCTCTCTTTAGATTTTACTGAAATTCTATGTTTCTTTCCATTTTCATCAATTTCATGAGCTATTCTGGTTCTTTTTTTAGTTTTTGGATCTAATATCATAACATTAGATGCATGAATTGGAGCTTCAACTTTAATGATTCCTCCATTTTCGTTTTGTGCTGATGGTTTAACATGTTTTGTAACCATATTGATTCCTTCAACTACAACTTTGTTATCATTTTTTAATGTTTTGATTATTTTTCCTTCTTTACCTTTATCTTTACCAGCGATAACCACTACTTTATCTCCAACTTTAAAGTTCATGTTTATCCTCCTTTAAAATTCTATAGCACTTCTTTAGCAAGTGAAACGATTTTCATAAATCCTTCATCACGAAGTTCGCGTGCTACTGGGCCAAGTACACGTGTTCCTTGTGGACTCTTATCATCCTTAATTAGTACACATGCATTATCATCAAATCTGATATAAGAACCATCTTCTCTTCTTGAAGCTGCTTTAGTTCTTATTACTACGGCCTTTACTACTTTACCTTTTTTTACAGTTCCATTAGGAGTAGCCTTCTTAACTGTTCCAACTACTATATCTCCTAATCCACCAAATTTTTTGTTTCCACCAAGAACTCTTATTACTAATAATTCCTTTGCACCAGAATTATCAGCCACTTTTAATCTACTTTCTTGTTGAATCATGATTAATCCTCCTTCTAAGCATAGAGATTATAGAATTATTGCTTCTTCAACGATTTCAACTAGTTCATATCTTTTTGTTTTAGATAATGGTCTAGTTTCAACAATACGTACTTTATCTCCTACTTTAGCTTTATTTAATTCATCGTGTGCAGTGTATTTCTTTGAACTCTTAACACGTTTGTTATATAGTGGATGTTTACGATATGTTTCTACTTTTACTGTTATTGTTTTATCATTTTTATCACTAATAACGATACCAACAATTTCTTTACGTTTATTTTCCATACCTTTTCCTCCTACTTATTATTTATTTCGCGTTCACGAATAACCATTTTTATTCTAGCGATTGTCTTTCTTATTTCTTTTATTCTTGAAGGTTTTTCTAAGTTACCTGTTGCATTAGCAAAATGTAAATTGAATAACTCTTCTTTTAATTCTTCTATTTTATTTAATAGTTCTTCAGTGGTTAATTCTCTTATTTCCTTAATTTTCATTTACGTCACCACTTTCTTCTCTTTTTACAAATTTACACTTAACTGGTAATTTGTGCATTGCAAGTCTTAATGCTTCTCTAGCGACTTCTTCAGATACACCTGCAATTTCAAACATTATTTTTCCTTCTTTAACTACTGCTACCCATAGTTCTGGATTACCTTTACCTTTACCTTGACGAGTTTCAGCAGGTTTTCTTGTTAATGATAAGTGAGGGAATATGTTTACCCAAACCTTTCCTCCACGTTTCATGTAACGAGTCATAGCAACACGGGCTGCTTCAATTTGTTGAGTAGTTATCCATGCACCTTCTTTTGCTTGAAGACCATAATCACCAAATTGAAGTTCTGTATTACCTTTAGCTTTACCATCATGATAAAGTCTATGAGGTTTTCTATATTTAGTTCTTTTTGGCATTAGTGGCATGTCTACTACCTCCTTTTACATTTTTCTTAGGAAGTACTTCACCTTTGTATATCCATACTTTTATTCCTATTTTACCAAATGTTGTATCAGCTTCAGCTGTAGCATAATCAATATCTGCTCTTAAAGTATGTAGAGGAACTGTTCCTTCGCTATATACTTCGCTTCTAGCTATATCTACACCATTTAAACGACCTGAAGCTAAGATTTTAATACCTTTAGCACCAGCCTTCATTGTGTTTCTTATTGCTCTTTTTTGAGCCATTCTGTAAGAACCACGATTTTCAATTTGTTTAGCGACATTATTAGCAACTAATTGTGCAACCATGTCTGGGTTTTTAATTTCAAATATTGAAACAACAATATTTTCACCTGTTAATTTACATAATTCTTTCTTTAATTTTTCAATTTCTTCTCCACCGTGTCCGATTACAACACCAGGTTTAGCAGTATAAATAACAATTTCAGTTTTCTTATTATCTCTTTGAATATTGATATTTGAAACAGATGCATCTTTAAGTCTTTTATCAAGATATTTTCTGATTTTTAAATCATTTCCAAGATATTTAGAGAAATCTTTGTTATTTGAATACCATTTTGCTTGCCAATCCTTGATGATTCCAACTCTCATTCCATGTGGATTAACTTTTTGTCCCATAAATTAACCTCCTTTACTAGTTTCTTTCAGCCACAACGATAGTTATATGACTTGTTTTTTTATCGTGTCTATCAATATGTGATCTTGAACCAATTCTTCTTCTTTTCATTATTGGTCCATCATTTATGTAAGCTTCTTTAACATATAGATTATTTTTATCCATTTTGAAATTATTTTCAGCGTTAGCTACAGCTGACACTAAAACTTTCTTAGTTAAACGAGCTGACTTTTTATTTAAGTTATTTAAAATTGCCATTGCATCACTAACATCTTTACCACGAACTAGATTAACAACTAAGCGTGCTTTTCTAGGAGCGATAAGGACTGTTCTAGCAGTTGCTTTTGCTTCCATTTTCTAATTCTCCCTTCTCTTAAGGTTCAAACTATTTCTTCTTATTTTCGCCATGACCACCATTTTTACGAGTTAATGCGAACTCTCCTAATTTATGACCTACCATATCTTCAGTAACATAAACTGGAATATGTTCTTTACCATTATGAACTGCAAAAGTGTGTCCAATAAAATCAGGAAAAATAGTTGAACGACGTGACCATGTTTTAATTACTTCTTTTTTTCCACTTTTATTCATTTCTTGAACCTTTTTCATTAAGTGTTCATCTACAAAAGGTCCCTTTTTTAAACTTCTAGCCATTATAATTCATCCTTTCCTTATTTACTGTTACGACGAGTAACTATTAATTTATTTGAACTCTTCTTGTTCTTACGAGTTTTATATCCAAGAGCTGGTTTACCCCATGGAGTCATTGGTTGTTTACGTCCAACTGGAGCTCTACCTTCACCACCACCATGTGGATGGTCATTAGGGTTCATAACAGAACCACGAACTGTTGGTCTTATACCCATATGTCTTGTTCTGCCTGCTTTTCCAAGTCTAACAAGTGAATAATCTTCATTACCAACTTCACCAATTGTTGCCATACAAGTACCTAATATTTTTCTTGTTTCGCCTGAAGATAATCTAACAAGTACATATCTTTCTTCACGACCAAGTATTTGAGCACTTTGTCCAGCACTTCTTGCGATTTGAGCACCTTTACCAGGTCTCATTTCTATATTGTGGATAACTGTACCAACAGGTATGTTCATGATTGGAAGTGCATTACCAACTTTTATATCAACATTTTCGCCTGATACAATTTTCATTCCTACTTTTAAACCTTTAGGAGCAATTATATATCTTTTTTCACCATCTGCATAGTTAATTAAAGCTATATTTGCGCTTCTATTTGGATCGTATTCTATTGAAGCAACTGTTCCTTCAATATCATGTTTATTTCTTTTGAAATCTATTAAACGATATTTTTGTTTAGCTCCTCCACCTTGGTGTCTTACTGTAATTCTACCTTGGTTATTACGACCACTTTTTTTATTTTTTGCTTTAAGTAAACTTTTTTCAGGAGCTGTTTTAGTTAGCTCTTCATTTACTAAAGTACTTTTCTTTCTTTGTCCAGGTGTAACTGGATTAAAATGTCTTATAGCCATATCTAAAACCTCCTATTATAATTCTATTTGACTACCTTCAGCAAGTGTTACAATTGCTTTTTTGTAACGACTAGTAGTCCCCGCATAACGTCCAACTCTTTTATATTTTGGTTTAACGTTAATTGTATTTACTCTTAATACTTTTACTCCAAATATTTTTTCAACTGCTTGTTTTATTTGGACTTTATTAGCATCGTTTTTAACTTTGAAAACGATTTTATTACCCTTTTCTGCTATTTTTGCACTTTTTTCAGTAATAACAGGGGCAATTATTACATCTCTATAATTTCCTATCATTATCTAAGTACCTCCTCAAGCATTTTAACTGCTTCTTCAGTAATAACTACATTATTATAGTTTAATACATCATAAGTGTTGATTTCATGAGATTCGATTACTTTAACATTACTTAAATTACGAGAAGCTAAAATTAAGTTATCAGTTAATTCTTTAACAACGATTAAAGTTTTTCCTGTTACTTTTAAATCTTCCAATAATTTGATGAAATCTTTTGTTTTATTGCTTGAAAGTTCAATATTTTCAACAACAACGATTCCATTTTCTCTAGCTTTATAAGTTAAAGCTGATTTTAAAGCTAATCTTCTTTCTTTTCTATTTTGTTTTTTTGTATAATTTCTTTCTGTTGTAGGTCCAAATACTACTCCACCACCAACAAAGTGAGGTGCACGGATAGATCCTTGACGAGCATTACCTGTTCCTTTTTGTCTCCATGGTTTTCTTCCACCACCAGAAACTTCACTTCTTGTTTTAACTTTGTGAGTTCCTTGTCTCATAGATGCTTGTTTTAAAACAACTGCATCATATATTGTTTGATTATTTGGTTCAATTCCAAATACTTCATCGCTTAGTTTAATGTCTTTAATCTTTTCACCTTTTACATTTAAAAGAGCTATTTTAGGCATATTTCTTCCTCCTTTCATCACAATAATTTTTTTATATAATGTTTAATTTAATTATTCAGTTACTTCTTGTGATGATTCTTCTTTTACTTCTTCAGTTTCAGTAGTTTCTTCTACTTCTTCAATAGCTTTTGGTTCTTCAAATGAAACTAATTCTAAAGTTTCTTTGATTTTACCTTCATTTTTAATAGCTGATTTGATTATAACTAAAGACTTTTTAGGACCTGGAACATTACCTTTAACTAAGATAACATTGTTTTCTAAGTCAACCATAACAATTTCTAAGTTTTGAACTGTTACTGTATTTGCTCCCATATGTCCTGGTAATTTCTTACCTTTTAAAACACGCATTGGTCTCATTGTTCCTAGTGAACCAACACCTCTATGGTATTGTGAACCATGTCCCATAGGACCTCTGCTTTGATTAAAGCGTTTGATAACACCTTGGTAACCTTTACCTTTGCTTACACCAGTTACATCTACCATTTCGCCTTCTGCAAAGATATCAACTTTAATTTCTTGACCTAAAGTATAGTTACTTGCGTCTACATTTCTGATTTCTTTTAAGAAGCGCTTAGGTGATGTATTTGATTTTCTAAGATGTCCCATCTCAGGTTTGTTACTTAATTTTTCTCTCTTTGTTTCGAATGCTAATTGAATTGCATCATAACCGTCAGTTTCAGTTGTTTTAATTTGTGAAACAACATTAGGTTCAACTGAGATAACAGTTACAGGAATTAATTTACCATTCTTAGCAAAAACTTGAGTCATTCCAACCTTGCGGCCTAAGATTCCTTTTCTCATTTTTTCCTCCTATAATTATTTAATATTTATTTCAACACCACTAGGTAAATCCAATCTAGTCATAGCCTCGATTGTGTCTTTACTAGGATTATTGATAACAATTAGTCTTTTATGTGTTCTCATTTCGAATTGTTCACGAGAATCTTTATACTTGTGAACAGCTCTTAAGATTGTAACTTTTTCAACTTTTGTTGGTAGTGGTACTGGTCCACTAACTTCTCCGCCAGTTCTTTTAATAGTTTCAACAATCTTACTTGCAGCTTGATCGATAGTTCTTGGATCATATGCTTTTAAATTAACTTGAATTCTATTAGACATATTGTATCCTCCTTTCGTCTATATCTTGTATAGGCATACTCCGTGCAAGTTACCTGACATTTAAGGTTTGCCTTTATTCTATAAAAACAACTTAACCTGGTGTGTCAGCAATCTCCCACATCTACGCAGTCACACATAGGACAATTATATCAACAATTCAAAATAAATGCAAGTATTTTTGAATATTTTTTCAAAATATGTTCATAATATTATTTTAATAAAAAAAAGATTAAAAATATGCTTTAACCTATTCTCTTATATATATAAGTTGCAATATATGGTTCAACATTATTATGAGAACCATTTCCACCAGTATTTCCTGTTATTTGAGTTCCACCATATAACATATTATTTCCTGAATATGTCCAGTTAGAATTTCCTCCATTACTTCCATATGTCGCAAATCCTGTTCCCTCTAATTGAGGTGTATGATTATGACTTGGCATTTCTGCTATTGTTAATTTATGTGTATACTCACCACCTGTACTACCATTTGTAAATGTTTGAACAAGACCATTAATATCTGTTCCCGTTCCTACTCCTATTATTGTTCTTCCACCAGCATATACTTCCCACTTTCCGCCAAATTTACTTTGTACTTTTTCTATTGTATCATCTTCTGTACTCATGTATATGCTTCCTACTGGATATATTTCATTTATTACTTCTCTTTTTATATTATCTATTTGATTTTGCATACTAGTAATTCTTGTATTTAGTTCAAGAATTTGATCTTGAACACTACCCGATGCATCATAATTTATATTATCTACTACTTTTTCTGTTATTTTTTTATTTAATGAACTTGAATTATTCATTGTTTTAACTAGCATTAACATACTTATTAAAAATAATGTCAAAATACTGAACATTATTATTGTGCTTGCGTATCCTTTATTATTTATTTTCATACATCTTTACTCCCTCATACTATACTTATTACTCTAAGTATACCCCCCCCCAGAAGTGTTTTGTCAAGTGAAATTTTTATACCTGTCTTAGGTATTTTTTTAACATTCAATAGAATTATTTCATATTTTTTAGTATAAAAAAAGAACACTTAGTCCTCTACTACGTATGGATTAATTTGTGTTCCTTCTCCGCTTGTTATTACAACATTATTATTTAATTTAATAACAATAAACATATTAGCTTTTTCTTCATTTGTAAATTCGTTATTAATTGTTATAGCCTTATATGTATCTTCATCTTTAAGCCAAACATTATTATCAACATTAATAAATGAACTTCCATTTAAAATTGTTTGTTTATATAATGCATTTGTTAATATTTCTGTTTTACCCCACATTTTGTTGACTGCATTTTCACTAAAGTTATCATTGTTATAATAGTTAATATAATTTTCTATATCATTTTTATTTATAACATCATTTGTTTCCCCTATTAAATATGTATGTCTAAACTTATCAACCTTTATTATTCTATAAATATCTCCATTAAATACAACATAATTTTGTGCATTTTTTCCTTTATATACAAATTCATCATTTTCGTTATATACATTAGAATTATTATTTTTATTTTTTACTAAATCATATATTGTATTTCCCTCAACATAATTATAGCTTATATCTCCATTATCATTAGTAATTAATACTTTAGTATTTTTATCATATTCTTGATCAGTTAATGGATTTTTTGCACTATCTTTTATATAACCATCTTTAACAAGATCTGGTACTGTATATTCAGTTACAATAGATGAATTTACATCTGCTAAATATTTAAGTTTAGCGCTATCTACAATATTCTTTTTTGAAACATTATATGCAGTTAATCTTGAATTACCTATTACGTTTATTATCTTTGGATACGCAATTGAACTTATAATTCCTAAAATCGCTACCACAGCTAATAACTCAACCATCGTAAATGCTTTTTTACTCATAACTAACCCCCCAATGTATAAATTTGTTCACCATTATAATTATAATAATTTAAAGAACTAATTATATAATTATCATATATTTCAACTTTATCACTAACTTTTATACTTAATTCTTTTAAGGTGTTTAGATTAATAAGAAATTTTTCACCATTATAAGTACCTTCTATAATTGGATACTTAGTTGTTATTGTATCAAAATCATCATAATTAGCCTTTATTACAACTTTTCCATCTGAGTTAATTATACCATATTTATTATTTTCTTTAAAAATAAATAATTCATTTTTTGATATTTTTTTAACATTTTTAAATAAATTATCATTTAAGAATATTATCTCATCATATTTTTCATCAATTATTTCTTTTCCTTTTGAATCAATTACTCCATATAAATTATCATTACTAACAATAGCATAACCATTCTTATTAAAATCTGATAATTCTTCATATGCTTTTTTTGTTATAACATTACCTTTTTTATTAATAAATTCATATTTATCATTTTCAGTTTTAATTTTTAAATAACCATTAACATACTTATTATCATAAGGTTTTAAGTCGCTAAATGTTCCAAACTCTTTTGATGGAGTATAAATTGTATACATTATTTTTTTTGCATTAAAATTATACTGTTCCTTTAATATTACGCCATCAGAATATGTATATTTAATGCTCTCATCATTATTAATTACTTTCTTGTCTATTATATTAATATAATCTATACTAGCATCTTCTTTTATACCTATTGCAATATTAGAATTTAAGTTTTCCACTCTTATTCTTTTATAATCTGATGATTCATAAACTACTTTGTCATTTTTTATTATAAAATATTTATTTTTTCCAGAGCTATTTTTTATATAAAAAACATTATTATCAAGTACATTAATATCATCTAATGTATATTTATATACTTCTTTACCAGTAGTTGTATTTATTATTGTTGATGAAGAATTTATCTTTATTTTTGCATATAAATCAGAATCATTTCCTTCAGTTAAATTTGATATTTCAATAGAAATATTTCTATCATCTACTTCATCTACTTTATATGTATATATTTCTTTACCATCACTATTCATAATTCCCATTGTTTCATCTCTTGTAAAAATAAATACACCGGATTTTGAATATGTTAAATTATCATATTTGAATCTTGTAAGTTCATCTAAATTTTCGTTTAATAACCCCATTTTAAGCCCATCACTCGTGAATTTACTAACAACATATCTATTGCCATATAGGGTTGCTGTAAAAATATTACCAAATGCAATTTTTGTTTTACCTTTACTATCTAATATTCCATATAAACTATTATAATTTTTAACAACTGCATATCCTTTATAATAATCTGTTCCATATAAATATTTTGGTTTTACAATTACTTCACCAGAATTATCAATATAACCAGTCTTTGCTTTTTCTTCTATTTTAATCAAATTAACATTATCTGCTTTAGCATTATTTAAAAAAATATATATACCCAATATTGATACAAAAGCAAAAGCAATAACAGGAAAAACTTTACTCATCTTTTGAACTACAAGTTCACTTTTTTGTTTTGAAATAATATTTTTAACATTTTTAAAATTTTTATCATTATTGTTAATTTTTTTACCGTTAAGTATTGATTCTTCCAAATCAGATTTAAAAATATTACCTGGTTGTTCTTCTTGATCTTTTGTTATGTTATTAATTAAATTTTCTTGTTTCTGATTATCAAATACATTATTATTTAATTCATTATTTTTTTCTTCTTTAGATAAATTTTTATCAATTTCAGCATTTGTTACATAATTAGTATTATCAACTATATTTACTTTTTCATCATTCTTTAATTCCTCATTTGGTAAAGTTGGATTAAAGAAGTTATTAATTTCTTCAGAATCTATATTTGATTCAGGTAAAACAGTATCACCATTTTTATCTTCTTCTTTTAGCTTTTTATCTGTATTTTCATCATCAATAGGAGAAAATGGTAAATCATCATCTAAATTATAATCATCTAAATTATTCATTTTTTCCTCCTATTCTTTATTAATATAATAACATATCTTTACAATAAAAAAAAGATTATAAAGAAAAAAGATTGTTAAAAACAACCTATTCTACAATATGGGCTTTTACAACAATTCTTGATTTACCACCATTTTCACAAGTAACTAATGTAACATGATAATCATCAGTTTTTACTAAATAACTTGTATCATTAGGTTTTACATACCTACTTACAGAATAAACTGTATATTCCATATTTCTTCCTTTATTATCTGATATATTTATTTTATCACCATTTTTTAAATTTCTAATTGGATAGAAAAATGAACTTTTTCCTCTAAAGTTATGTGCAGATATTACAAATCCACCCTTTTCATTTAAATCAACACCATATGTTTTTATTGCACCTATATTCATTGCTGCATATGTATGTTCTTTTAATATTACTGTATTAATTCCAACTCTTGGTATTTCTATTCTTCCAAGAATCGTATATCCTTTATAACTAACTGTATACGTTTGATTTTCTGGTATTTCTTCTTTTTTCTTTTCTATTTTATTTTCAAATAGTTCAAGAGCATATTTTTCTTGATTATTTAATTTTCTTTCACGAAAATTATCATAAATCATCATAAAAGTTATTAAATATAAAGCAAATATAAATAAAAATATTAATATATTTATAAACTTTTTCATATGCCCTCTCCTATTCTTTTATTTAATTATAACATATTTTTTATTTCATTTCATCAGGTAAATTTAAATTCATGTAATTAAGAATGAAAGGTGCTATATCAGATAACTTATTTACATTTTCTATATTTAAATTTTTATCAGTTACAATAAATGGTACTAAATTAGTTGTATGACTTGTTACCACATTACCATTTTCATCTATCATTTCTTCAGCATTACCATGGTCAGCAGTTATTATAAATAAATATTCATCTTCCATGCATTTCTTATATAATTTACCTATCATTTCATCTATAGTTTCAATTGCTCTTTTAGTCATATCATAGTTTCCAGTATGACCAACCATATCACCATTTGCAAAATTTAAGAATATGAAATCATAATTATTATCCATTTTTTCTAATAAATTTGAAGTTATTTCTCTAGCACTCATTTCTGGTTTTAAGTCATAAGTTGCTACTTTAGGTGATGGAATTAAAACTCTATCACAAAGATTTAAATCTAAATCTCTTCCTCCGTCAAAGAAATATGTAACATGTGCATATTTTTCTGTTTCTGCTATTCTAAGTTGTTTTTTTCCTAATTTAGATAAGTATATTCCAAGTGTATTATCTATTATTTCTTTTTTAAATGCTATATCTGATTTAACATCATCTGATACATACATCATAGTTGTTAAATATAAATTATTAAAGATTTTTCTATCAAATCCATCAAAGTTAGGATCAACTAAACTTCTTAATATTTGTATTGCTCTATCTGGTCTAAAATTTGCCCAAATTATACTATCATTTTCTTCTATTTTACCTGATTCATCTATTATAACAGGTTCAATAAATTCATCTGTTATACCTTTTTCATAACTATCAGTTATATATTTTTTATAGTTATCACACTTATTTCCAGTATTATTAACAATAACATCATAACATTTTTTTAGTCTATCCCATCTTTTATCTCTATCCATTGCATAATATCTACCTGAAATAGTACATATTTTACCTATACCTAATTCATTTATTTCATTATTTAAATCATCAATATACGAAATACTTGATTCTTTAAATGTATCTCTTCCATCTGTAAATATATGAAAATATACATTAGAAAAATCTTCTTTCTTACATAGTTTTAATAGTGCTTTTATATGATTAATATGGCTGTGAACACCTCCATCACTTAAAAGTCCCATTATATGTAATTTTGAATTATTTTCTTTTGCATGTCTAATTGCATTTAAGAATGATTCATTAGAATAAAAACTCTCATCTTTTATTGCTCTATTAATAAGTTCAAGTGATTGATATATTATTCTTCCAGCACCTATTGTTAAATGTCCAACTTCACTATTTCCCATTTGTCCATCTGGAAGTCCAACAAATGTTCCTGATGCATTTATTCCTTTATTAGGATATTCTTTCATTAAATAATCTATATTTGGTTTATTTGCATTAATAAGTGCATTTCCATCTTTTATTTTACTTAATCCTACTCCATCCAAAACACATAATAATACTTTTTTCATTTTCTTATTCCTCCTCAAGCAACTTAAAAAAGGTTAAACTAATAACCTAAATCTTTTAATACTTTATTAACATCTTTTTTATACTCTTTATCTGCGACTACATTAACAATAACATTGTCCACTCTATATAATTTAAAATACTTACCTTTAGTACTTTTTACATAAGAATAATTATTTTTTGTTTTTAATTTATAATATTTTTTATCCTTGTATAAGTCATTAACATACTTAATTGCATCATCAGTTTTTGCATATTCAATATAAAATACTTGAACATTTCCGTCACCTGCTTCTAAATATCTAGTAGTTGTAATATCATAATCTTTAGATTTATCTAAAACTACATATTCATGTTTAGAATTAAAATATTCACTATATTCTGTGTATGATAATTTATCATAATTTTTACCACATCCAGTTAATATTATCAAAGAAAATATTACTAAAAAGACTTTTACTATTTTTTTCATTTAAGCACCTTCCTATTCTATTTATAGAATAGCATAAATTTAATATTTTATCAATCTTTATATGCTTCTAATCTATTAATTTTTACTCCTTTTTCACTAAATTTTCTCTCATACTCTGTCATTACATTATTTTTAAAATCACTATTATGTAAATCTAATGAAATATTTTTTAATTTATAACCAAATTCACTTAAAGATTCTATGGAAAATTCAAATAAAGCTGCATTATCTGTTTTCATAAATATTGTTTTTTTACCTTTAAATATATTTTCGTATCTATTTAAAAATCTTTCATGTGTAAGTCTTTTTTTAGCGGCACGTGATTTTGGCCATGGATCTGAAAAATTTAAATAAATTAAATCTATTTCTTTATCAAATACATCTTCTATAAGTCTAGCATCCATTCTTATTAATTTTAAATTATCTAACTCTTCATTTTCTAGTTTTTGTACTGCTTTTACAATAACACTATCATACATCTCAATACCAATAAAATTAATATTTGGATTATTCTTTGCCATGCCTATTATAAAATCACCTTTACCCATTCCTATTTCTATATGAATAGGTTTATCATTACCAAATACATTTTTCCATTTACCTTTATTTTCTTCTGGATTTAAAATAATGTATTTTGAACTTTCTATTATTTCTTTTGAACCTTTTACATTTCTAAGTCTCATAAATTTCACCCAAATTAATTATACTATATGGTACACAAAAAATAAATATATGAATATACTAAAATTGAAAGAAAATAAGGAGGATAACCTATGAATAATTATGATAAAACTTTCGTTTATGATGAAAGGCCATCATTTGAATCTTATAATAGTATGAATATGCAGTACCCTAGTATGCCTATGATGCCTGTATATCCAGGTAATATGATGATGCCAAATATGAATAATAACTCTAATAGTTATAATAATTTAGAATCAAGAGTTTCAACTTTAGAAAAGAAAGTTCAAAATCTTGAAAATAAACTTCAAAAATTAGAAAATAATCTATACCCAAAAGCAGTTGATTATACTGAAATGAGTAGTGATTATATAAATGCATCTTATCAAAATTCAATGAATATAATGTAAAAGCACCAAATGGTGTTTTTTTATTAAAATATTTTTTTAAATTATAGTAAAAAAATCTCAAAGAACTATACTTTAAGATTTTTAAATTAATTATTAGTTTTTTTTAAAACTTTTTCAGCAGCTAAATTTTGCTTATAACTTTCTACATTTTTTATTTCGTCATTATTAATATTTCTCCCTTTTAATAAATCAAAACTTGATTCACTTAATACAAAATCTTGTGTTCCAAAATATAAATGTTTTATTACTGCATTTGATATATAACCTTTTGAAAAGCTTACATCTAATTCTAAAGCACTAGGCATTTGTTGGTTTACATTTGATAAAGTTGGAAGTGCAATTTGTAAAGAATTACCTTTCATTTTAGTCAAATATTTATGTTTATGTCCACACAATATTATTGGTGCTTCTGTTGAATACATTTTGCCACCTAATATATAATGAAATAAATGAATTTTATCATTTTTTATATCAATATAAGCATTATTATATCCACCAATTATAATATCGTGTCTATGATTATTACATATTTCTATAAAATCCAAAGATGCCCTTTTTAAAGCACTAAAATCATGATCACCCGCAACACCAAATGTTAAAATATTTTTATCTTGAGGATAATTTTTTATAAAATATTCTATCTGATCATATAAATCAGTTATTTTTTGTGAACCTTTGCTAAAAGAACCATCAATAAAATCACCACCACACAAAATAATATTTATCCCATTTTTTATACAATAATTATAGGCACGATCTATAAGTCCAAGATTTTCAAGTTCATTTCCAAAATGTAAATCAGATATAAGTAAAAATTTCATGTTATTTTCTTTATTGTCAGTAATAATAGTTTTATTAATATTTTCATTTAATTTTTTTAATGATGATATTTTATTATACTTTATAGAACCATCTGAATAATATTTTCTAAAATACTTAATTCCTTGTGTCTTTAATTCTAACAATTCATCATTTAATTGATTAAAAGATATGTTAAGTATTTCACATATTTCTCTATTGTTTTTTCCTTCTTTAATTAATTGTAGTAGTTGAGATTGATAATCATCCATCTCTTTTTCTTGTTCTAGCAATTTAGCTAATCTTCTTTTCATTTTAGGAATTATAGATCCATAATATTTATTACTATTTTCTTTTTCCCAATCACTTTGTAGTGATGGATTATGTAAATCATTTCCATATCTAGATTTAATAACCAAAATTTCATCAACAGATAAGCCATATACCACACTATTAATCTGCTCTTCTGTATAATCACTAAAATATTCATAAATTGTTTGTAACTTTCTTCCCATAAAAACTCCCCTTTTTGACAATTTTCAAACGAGAATAATCAAAAAAATACAGCGTTTATGATACCACACAAATATAACAATGTCAAACAAAAAATAAATCCCAACAATTGAGATTTATTTATACATAATCATAGCAGAAAAACAATATATTTGTTCTTCTGAAAACATTGCAATACTTACCTGAAACTTTATATCTATAATATCAGTATGTTCAGATAAAAATTCATTTACTCTTTCTTCCAAATCTGCCTCATGACTTTCATCAAAAATTTTAACTTTCATATTCTTCACCCAACTATATTATAAAACTAATATAGTTATTTTTTTGTCATATAATAGGCTGTTATCTTTTTATTTTCATATTCATATTTTATTAATACTTTTACTGTTATTTCATTTTTTAAATCATCAATACTACCAGTATATGGTATATATCCCGCTAAAACTACACCCTCTGGTTTTTCACCTTCAGTAAGTGTTACAGTATCATCAAAAATTCCTACACTTGGAAAAACATCATCTGTTTGTTTATCATGAATCGCAAGCGCTGTTATATTTTTAACAGTTCCTTTTACATTATCAACAGAAACCTCAAACCTAATTTCGTTATCATTTTCTTTTGTATATTCTACATTAACGTCAAATGGTAAATTTTCTGAACTTTCTTCTTCTTTTTTTAGTTCTTGTACATATTTAATATAAGTATCTTTATTACCTTCATTTTCTTTTTTTTCTTCTTTTACAGGTTCAGATTTATTTGTACAACCAACTATTATTAAGCTTAAAAATATTAAAACTATTAAAGTTATTATTTTATTTTTCATATTATATTACCTCTATAAAATATTCTTCAATTATTTTTTTCATAACTATTGGAAGATTTTCCTCATAAACATCTAACTGTTCATTATATCCATCCATAGACCTCATTGGTTTATCAGTTACTCCCTTTATTATAATACATTTTACATTATTTGTCTTACATATTTTTAAAACTGCATAACTTTCTAAATCTGATGCATCAATGCTATTACTTGCTAAAAAAGTATAATCACTCCAAAGTATAAGAGCTTTATCACTAGTACCAAGTACTCCATCATAATACTCATTTGGCATGGAAACTTGATCAGGAACTAAATATAATTCTTCATCTATTTCTTCTTCTAATTCTCTAATAATATAATCATAATCAATTACTTTACTTGGAATAATTATATCACCATAATTAAGTCCTTCATTAGATGAAGTACAAGTCCCTATTACAATTAATTTTTCCAAATTAAATTTATCTATCATATATTGAGTTGCTGCTGATGCATTTATTTTTCTAATTCCACTTCTAAAAAATACTATATCTTTACCTCTAAATTCAGTTCTATAATATTCTCCAAAATGATATTTTTCTAAATAATCTTCACCTATATTATATATTTTTAATAACTCATTAAATTCCTTTTTTGATGAAATTAATACTCCTATCAAATTATTCACCCACTTCTTCTTTTGTTATTTCTTCTTTATATCTAGTATTAAATAAATCGTCATCTTCTAATACTTCTATATCATCCATATCTATTTTTGGAAGTTCATCAATGCTTGATAAATTAAAATAATCTAAAAAATAATTTGTTGTTTTATATAAATTAGGTTTACCAGGTAAATCACTTTTACCATCTTCAACAATAAATCCTTTTGAAACAAGATTTCTAATCATTTGTGATGAATTAACTCCTCTTATTTCATCTACTGATATTCTTGTAATTGGTTCATTATATGCGATTATCGCAAGCGTTTCAAGTGCTGACTTACTAAGTGTATTACTAACTTCTTCTGTTAATTTTTTTATATATTCCTTGTTTTGTGCCTTAGTTACAAGTTTATATTTATTACCTAATAATTTTAAAGTTATTCCCCTATCTTCTTTTTCATATAATTTTTTTAAATTATCTAATTCTTCATTTAATTTTTTTTCATCTATTTCTAAAATACTTTCTAGTTCTTCTATTGATAATCCATCTTCACCTACTGCAAAAAATAAAGATTCAAGCACACTACTCATTTACTTCACCTTCTTTTAAACTTACTACAATATTATTAAAATTATTTTCTTGAATAATATTTATTTCTCCAAATTTAGCCATTTCAAGTATTGATAAAAAAGTTACAACAACATATTCTCTTGTTTTTACTTCAAACAAATCAAAAAATGATACTTTTTTCTTATCTCTTAATATATTTCTAATATCTTTAGTTCTATCAGTTACTGATATTTCTTTTTTTGTTATTTTTGTTTCAAGTGGCTTTTCATCTTCTTTTCTTTTTAGAAAATCAGATAATGCTTTTGTTAAGTCTTCTACTGTAACACTTCCATCATTTGTAATTTCATAATCAGTAAATTCACCTAAATTAATTGGTTCTTTTGTATATATGTTTCTTCTATCATCTTCGAGTGTCTTAAATGTATCAACCATATCTTTATATTTTTTATATTCTACAAGTCTATTTATTAAATTTTCTCTTGGATCTTCTTCATATTCATCATCCTCATCATTTTTACTATTTGGTAAAAGAAGTCTAGATTTAAGTTCAATTAATTCTGCTGCCATAACTAAATATTCAGATGCGACTGTTAAATTCATTTCTTCCATTCTTCTAATAAATTCTAAATATTGTTCTGTAATTTTTTCTACTGAAATATCATAAATATCCATTTCACTAGTCTTAACTAAATGTAAAAGTAAATCAAGGGGACCTTCAAAATCATTAATAACAAATTTATAATCCATTTACTTCACCTACTTCTCACTATAAACCATTATAACATATATAATTAGAATAGCAAAAGAAAAAATTTAGCATATCGCTAAATTTATTGTTGTCTCATGCTTATAATATTTATAATTCTTTTACATATTCATCCAATTTCTCTTCATCTTTAAATACCTTTATATGGTTATCACCATTACATAAAAGAACACTTTTTTTAATTTCATACATTTTTCTAACATTTTCTAAAATAACAATTCTATTTTGTGGATCTATTTTTTGTTCACCTAGTATATTAACCATAATACGATTTATTTGATTATTTATATAATTAACTATACCTGAGTTTCCACTATCTATTGCCTTTGACTTTTTTAATTTTAATTCTTCCAAAAGCTTATTATATTCATCTATATTGTATAAAGAAAATGTTAAACTATTTTCTCTTACAAATAATATATCATTTTCTTTTGTTAATATTGATTTTTTTGGTATTATTAATCTGTCTTTATCATCTAACGAATGATTCTCTCTATTTATATACATACAATAATCCCCCTTCTGACGGTTATATACTATATACCATTTTATTTATTTTGTCAAAAAAAGAAAGTTATCTACTAATTTCTTTAATTAGTGTTACATTACTTTCTTTTTCATATTTAATTCTTACTTTATCCCCATTATTTATAAATGGTAATAAATCTTTATTAGTTTTAATTGATACCTTATACTTTTTATTTTCACTATCAGTAATATAATAATATGTATTACTATCTATTATTACATCTTTAATATTAGTTATAGTTATTTCTTTTTCTTTTGTTTCTGTGTTAGTTACTTCTTCTCCTATATCATTTAAGTAATTTTCAGCTGCTTTCTTTATTCCACTTGATGCATCTGTTACAACAACTTTTTGATAATCTACAACATCTACAAATGCATACATTTTAACAAGACCTGCATTATCTTTTAAAGATATTAAATATGTTGGTCTATTATTTAAATTAATTAAAAGTGGAAATGTTGATGTATAGTTCATTTGTTGTACTTGACCTTTAGCAGATGCCATTGCAGAATATTCTTCTGCTCCTGCGATAGAATAAAAATTAGTTTCTTTAGTTCTCATATTAGTTAATGTAAATCCAATATTTGATTCATCACTAATAACAGATGTAATACCTGTATATAAATATATATCATCATCCATTGCTAAATAATTGTATCCATCTGTTGTTTTAACTACGCCTTTTTGTCCAAATATAGTATTAAAGAATCCATTTTTATATTGTCCCCAATCATCAATTTGTTCAATAATAAGATCAGCTTCATATACATGGTCTACCCATTTTGGAACATCCTTAACAGAATATTTTTTTGATTCCCCTGTAATAGGATTTAATATAACTATACCTGATACTTCTCTTTTAAGTCCAACACCTGTATATTTTATTACCTCCGCAATCCAATATGGATTACCATTATTATCTATTTCAAAATTTAAACTACCAAATATTTCTGTTGGATAAGAAAATCTAAGTTTTCTCTCTAGTCTTTCATTAAATAAAGCTGATGGCATATATTTCATACCTTTATCTAATTTAACAAGTTTAGATTCTCCATTAGTTGAATCAACTGTAATATATCCTTTTACTCCTTCTTTTCTATTTGTAAAATATTTTATTACTCCATTATATTCAAGAGGTGTTACTCTAATAATTTTATCATTATAATTTATTTGTGTATATAAATTAGATACATCAAATTGTGAAACAAGTTCACTCATTTGACCCATTGTTCTATCTCCTAATTTTTCACTTGAATCTCTATCTAATAATGGTATTTTTGAAAAATCTACCTCTTTTACTTTATCTGTAAAATTATTATTTTCATTTACTTTAATTCTACTATAATAAGATTTTGAATTAAAAAGTGGTGAACAAACAAAATTTACAATCAAAGTTAAAACTATAATAATAGGTATTACCATAAGTAATTTATAACTTCTATAATTAAGATTTGTATTCTTTCCTTTAACAAGTCTTGTAATAGTAACAGATGCACTTAAAAGTGAATTAATTACAAAATATACTACAATAGCCATTACTACAAATGTCCAAAATAAACTACTATGAACATTTATTGGTGGAAGCATTGCATAGTAAAATACTCCCATAATTAATACTGTAAATAATATACTAAATATTCCTGAATGTTTTCTTATCATTTAATCATTTCTCCTTTATTATAGTATAGCATTAATATATATTTTTTCAACTATAAAAAAAGAAATATGATTTTTATTTTCATATTTCATTTATCTTTTCTATTTTTTATAAAGGCTAAAATTAAAAATATTAGATATAAAACAAAAAATGGAAAAAATATATCAAAGTATGATATGAAGTCTTTAAACATAGTATTACCTCTTATCATATTATATTTTTAATTTTAAATAATGTTAAAAGGAATAAATGATTATTCCTTCTTAAACTTTTTATTTATCCAATCTTTTCCATCTATTACCCTTGAAACAAGCATAGAAGATGATGTATCACCTACAACATTTAATAAAGTTGCGGCAGGATCTATTATTGTTGCGACAATTGTTAAAATTGGAAGTGCTGTAAGTGGGAATCCCATCATTGTAATAATAAGTGTTTCAGATATTGTTCCACCACCTACTGGAATTGCCGTTACTAAAAGTGTTGAAATAAGCGCAACTAATATTACTTTTCCTGTGCTTACATCTGCATTAAATAAATATACCAAAAACATAATTTTAAATACACTACCAATAACAGAACCATCTTTATGGAAACTTGTTCCAAGTGGAATCATTGTTTCAGCAATATCATCTGATACACCAATATTCTTTGCACTTGTTATATTTACTGGTATGGATGCTGCCGACGAACATGTTGATACAGATGCTAATGTTGGTGGTAATATATTTTTCCAGAATAATTTAAATCCCTTTTTACCACCTGAAATAAATGCATATAAACTATATATAACAAAATAGAATATTATTGCAGTTAAAGTATATATTACAAAAGTTTTTGCATAACCTACAGCAATTTCTGCACCAAATGTTCCAACAAGATTTGCAAAATAAGCGCCTAATCCTATTGGAGCATAATAAAATGTGAAATCAATAAATTTAAATATTATTTTGTTAAAAGATTCTAATACTTTTACTGCTGGTTCTGCATCTTTTCCTACCTTTGATATAGCAAGACCTATTAATATTGAAAATATTACAAGTGCTATTATATTTTCTTTTGTTAATAATAATGAAAAATCATTAACACTTATGGCTTCCACTGTTCTAGATAATATACTTATTTTTTCACTATTTTTTGTGCTTTCATTACCCAATACATCTATTATTTTACTAGAATCCTTAGTGTCTACAAGTTTTATAGAACTAGTTACAACAAGACCAACAAGAGCTGCAACTATAGATGTAACTAAAAATGTTAAAAATATTGTAATTAATACTTTACCTAATCTTTTTGGTTCTTTTATTTTAGCGATAGATACTGTTATTGTTAAAAATATAAGTGGAACAATAATAATAAACATTAAATTCATATATAAATCACCAAGTGGTTTAAGTACTGTTACTTTTTCTTTAAAGATAAGACCTAATATCCCACCTATTATAACTCCTAATAATAAAAGTATTGTTCCTTTATAATTTTTCCATACTTTCTTCATACTACTTCCTCCTTACTATAATAATATTATAAAAATTAAAATTAAATTACAATTACTAATATACTTCTCCTACATTTTTATTTGAAATTATTTCATTAACAAATAATGATCTTTTACTATATGGTGCAAGTGGAGTTAATATATATATACTATTTTTTGTTCTAGTAAGTGCAACATAAAACAATCTTCTTTCTTCTGGATATTCTATTTTTTCTTTGTTTTTTTTATTTAAGATATCTATAATAGGTTCATCTTTAATTTTACTAGGAAAACCATGTGAACCATTAATCGCATTAATTAATATTACATTATCATAACCAAGCCCCTTTGATGAATGTATTGTTAAAAAATCAATTTTTATATTATTATTAGGTATATATACTATAGAATCATTAGTTCCTTTTCTAAAATTTTTATTATCAATCAAAAAATCTATATCCTCATTATATCTACCTAAAATAAGTATATTACCATTTTTATCACCTTTAATTATTCTTTGTATAATGGATATTATAGTTTCCTTTTTATCATTTTCTAACAAAGTACTATAATATACTATTTTTATTGGTTTATTTAAGTGTTTTATAGATTGCAAATTTTTTTGAAATTGTTGTGTATTTTTACTAACAAATTCACCAGCCACATCAACAAGTTCTTGACTATTTCGATATGTTTTTGTTATTTTTAGTATTTCTGAATATCCCATTAAGGAATTAAAATTTGTAAATAAATCTACATCTGAACCAGAAAATCCATATATCGCTTGCCAGTCATCACCAACAGCAACTATTTTTGATGAAAAAATATCTGATAACTCTTTTATAAAATTATATCTTTGCATTGATATATCTTGATATTCATCAATAATTAAATAATTATAATTTAAAAATGAATTCTTTTCTTTAACCCGTCTTACAGATTTATATGCATAATTTATCATATCATTAAAATCTACTTCCATATTTCTATGAATAGTTTTATCATAATATTCATATATTGGTTTTATAAATTTTAATTGTAAAATTGTTTTTTCATCTACTTCTTTGTTTAATAATTCATCAAAATCATTCTTGTCATATCCACTATTTTTAAATCTATTTATAAATGTACATACTATATCTATAAATTTAAAATATTGAATAGTTTTTGAAGTATTCATTAATCTATAAAATATATCTTTATCTGTTCTTTTAATTGTTTTTATATTTTGTTTCTTTATCTCATTTTTTAATTCACTTAAATAATCAGTTTTATCTTCATATTCACTATATAATTCTATTAAATATGTTTTATATTTTTTATGAAGTTCTCTTTTTTTCTCTATTAATTTATTATATAAACTCACATCATCTATCGATACTCTACCATTTTGTTCATATTTTGAAAGTCCATAATATTCTATATAGAAATCATATCCAGGAGCATGAACAGTAAAATCTGGAGAATAAGATCTATTATCATCAACTTTATATGGGTACATCTTTTCGTATTCATATGTATATCCCTTTTTAAATAAATAATTTGCAATTTCACATTCTGGTTTTGACTTAACAAACTCTCCATTTATAGTCATTAAATTATCTAATCTTTGTTTTATTACTTTATTATTATACTCACTTAAATTATCTTTATTTTTAAGATAAACTTTATCTACATAAGATTTAAAATATTCATCAAAACTATTATAATCTAATACATCATCGTTAAAATGAACATATTTATCAAAGTAAGTAATAAATTTCTTAAGCATTTCTTTATCAGAAAAAACCTTTTTTTCAATATATTTTTGAATAAGTTCCCTCATCCTGTACTCAGAAGCAATCTTAAGTGGTTTATTAAACATATTTCTTAAAAATTTCATTCCAAGTTTATGAAATGTAAGCACTTCAACATTAATTTTAAAATCATGATTTATTCTTTCACTAAGTTCTAATGCAGCTTTATTTGTAAATGCAAGCAAAATTATTTTTTTAGGATCAATATTACATTTATCAACTAAATATTTTACTTTAGCGGCCATTGTAGTTGTTTTACCTGAACCTGCACCTGCGATTACTAATGAATAATCTTCATCAGTTAATATCGCTCTTCTTTGTTCTTCGTCTAATACAATATTTGAATCAAATTTTTTGAACATATTATCAAAATAATCTTTATATTCGATAAGTTTCTTATCAATAAAATTTTTGTTATGTAACTCAATCACTCTATATCCATCATTAACAATCTTAATACTCTTACTATATAAATTTTTATCAACTTGTCCATTAATATTATCTAATTTTAATAAAAATTTATTGTTATCAAAAAGTTCATCTACTATTTTTTTATTTATATATTTATCTTGTTTTAACATTTTTTCAAAATCATCAATAAATTTTAATAATTTATAATTGTAATTCAAAATATCACTTCCTATTTTATATAATTATTATACTATATACTTTATATTTTTTATTTATTTTTTTAAAAGAACTTAAAATTTAATATTTTATTAAAAAAATTGAACTTAATAAAAAAGTCCAAGTAAAATTCATATCATATATGGCGTGGTAGTTAAGATATTCCAAAAACCATTACACAAAATAAACAATTTAATTCTACAACCATTATACCATGACTTTTACTACTTTTATAAATAATTTTTATAAAAATGAAAAAGACCTAGATCTTCTAAAGTTTTCTAGGCACATTTCATATATAATATTGCATTATTTACAACAAAAAAGCAAGCCAGACGCATCCAACTTGCTCAGATGGGATCCGAAGATACACCATCGCCGTTCACATTTATAATATACCATAATTACAAAGATTATACAATAATTTGATTAATTTTTTATGAAATTTCGTAAAGCCGATAATTTATTCTTTGTATCTGAATATATAATTTTATTATAAATACTAATAGAAATTTTATTTCTGAACTCTTCAATTATCTTTTCATAATCATTTATAAATTTATTAATTTCTGTTTTAGTTATTCCATACTTTTTTAATAACACTGAAATAATAAGGACATAATCAGTAATTGTATTAAAGTCTATTCCAGTACAACCAATTTCATTTTCTAGATATTTGCATAACTTGGTATCAATTTTTCCATCTTTAAATCTTACATCAAAAACTACATCATTATGTGCGATTGAATTTCTTAATGATTTAATTAAATACATAATCTTTTCAGGAAATTTAGCATTAGTATCGAATGCAATATTTATATTCATTTTTTTATCAATTTTGTTTCTAACTTTAAATTCTAAACTTTTAATTAAATCTGCAAACGTTCCTAATGTAATTATTTCAAAAATACCCCAAATTGGAACGTGTCTATCTCTTGAATAAAAATGACTAACAATTTTATTTTCATTATTATAACTTCTAGATAATGAAGAATAAATATTATTTTGTACTGATAATCTTTGTTTCATTTTCTTTTTATATTCTTCACTAGTATTACTATTTCTATAATCAGTCATACCATTTTCATAAATAACATTAAATTCATCAGTTTTATATTCTTCAACTAATATTTGAAGTACAATATTTTTTGAAATCGTTTCTATTTGCATTATTTGTGGATATAATAAGCTTTTTAATTTAGAATCAAAATCAACTATTGAAAATATTTCATCAAAACTAGATAAATTTATTCTATTTTGTGGATTATTAATATATCTATAACCTTTATAGCCATGATAATAACCTATATTTCTCAAATTCTTTTTATCTTTAGTACCCTCAATGGAAATATTATGTTTTTCCCTTAAATATTTCATCAAAGCATTTGTTGTTCTAACTTTCATCTTTATATCCACCTCACTTCTATATATAGAAAAAGAACAAAATAAATCCTATTCTTATAAGTCTCTACTAGTCCTTATTTTTTTAATTATTCACATTTTTTCTTAATACTCTTTGTTGTACGTTAATTGCATTATTGCCATTTTGAAAAAGTGCCTCACTTTTTTCCAAACTTACTTTACTATTAATTGTTATGTATTTTCTTAATATTTCTTTTTTATCTAACATCAATGGTTTTCCAGTGGTATAATTACACTGTGCTAAAACTGAATAATAATTAGAAAGCTGTTCTACACTTGAATTATTTGTAACTTTTACTTTTTCATTTGTGAAGATTTCTACATAGGTATTACTTAATTCATTATGTTTGCAAATTAAATATTGAGTATCATTACCATTTTGAACTTCTACTACATACAAACTATATATATTATATTTTTTCATAAATTTTAATCCTCCATTTGTTTTTAAATATTATAACATGCTTTTAAAATATTTTTTAAATAATTTTCTGATTAAGATAATTTAATTTTATTATTTAAGTTTTCAATAAATATTTCATTAAAATAATTAAAAGCTAGAAAGATTATATCATTAATTATAATTCTATGTGGTTCAATATAAGTAAGATTTGTATATTCTACTCTTCTAATACTTCAGTTTATTATTGTTGGAGTAGTATTACAAAAATCACATATGATCTTTAATCTTGATTCTAATGATTCTTCCATTCTAACTTCTTGCTTGATAACATTAACCATTTTAATCAATCCTTTCTTGGAACGACTTTTTTCTAAACAAGAAAAAAATCAATTTCATTTCTAAAATTGATTTTTATTTAAAATTGAACATACACTCAATAAAATTTTTCTAGTGGTGCCCTCGGGCAGAATCGAACTGCCGACCTACCCCTTAGGAGGGGGTTGCTCTATCCTACTGAGCTACGAAGGCACTGAATTAATTATAACAAAAAAAAGTTCTATTGTGAACTTTAATTTTTAATGTTTTAATGCTTTTAACATTTTTTTCCATAATTTATTACTTGAATAATTAAGTATACCTTCTTTATATATTTTAAGTCCATATTTTATTAATAAATAAATTACAACAACCATTAATAAAATTGATAATAAAATATCTTTAAATCCAATAACACCAGTTACCAATAATGATGGAGATAATATAGCTGATATAAAAGGTACATAAGAAAGTATTCTTATAAATAATGCACCATCAAACATAGAATTCATTATTGCTAAATAAAAACCTACTAATGATACTACAAATATTGGAGTTTGAAGTTGTTGAAAATCTTCCATATTTGTTGTCATTGATGCAAGTATTCCCGCAATTAATGAATAACCAAATAATGTGATAATCATTAATATTATTACCATTGGTATATCTGATATGACACTATTTAATATTCCATTTATATCCATTCCACTTGTAACCTGTGAAATAGCATCTATATTTTGAATACTTTCTAAACTTTTGCCACCTCTTAAAAGCATACCAATTAATGAATAAACTCCAAGTAATAGGCACTGCATTACTATAAATAAATTTGTTGCTAATATCTTAGAGAAGAAATGTACTTTAGTTGATACATTAGATATTATTATTTCCATACTTCTTGTTGATTTTTCTTCATTTATTTCAGCTCCAACCATTTGAACTACAAGAGTTATAAGCATAAAGAATGGAAGAATAACAATTGGAGTTACAACTCCCATTACAAATTCATTTTTTTCTTCTTCTTCACTTTTATTTTTCTCAACATATTCCCTTTTTATTTCAACACTTTTGCTTATTTTATTCAAATCATCTGGGCTTATACCAACCTCTTCCATAGCAAGATTTTGTTTAGCTATTGTTATAGAAGAATTTATTAATTGATATAAATTAGAATTTATATATCCATATGTTATCATTGTTGTTTTAATAATATTATCATCATCTTCATTTATTACAATTACAATATCTTCATCTTTTTTTACTTTTTTTCTAGCCTTTTTTTCATCATCTATTTTTGTTATTTTATATTTTAATCCTGTATCTATAATTGTTTCTTCTTTTTCCATGGTGTTTTTAAATATTTCATATGTTTTGTTTGTATTATCTACTATCATAATATTATTTTGTTTGTCAAAATTACCACCAAAAAATAATACTATTTTATCAATATTCATTAATGTAGCAAGTACTATAAATAAAAGAATATTTACAATAATAAATGTTTTACTTTTTATCTTTTTTTCTAAACTCATTTTTGTTAGAAACCAAAATTTATTTTTCACGAACAACACCTACCTCTTTTGTAAATATTTCATGAAGTGATAACTCTACGACTTCAAACTTTGTTACATTTTTACATTTAGCAACGTATTCAAAAATAGATTTAGCGTATTTTTTATTTTCTATTTTTACTTCTATTTCATCACCTTTTATAGTTACATTTTTAACTCCTTCAAGTTCACTTAATTCAGATTTAGATATATCAGCTTTTATAAGAATTTTTCTTTCATCATAACTATTTTTTATATCTTTTAAATTACCTTCTATTATTGTTTTACCATGATCCAATATAAGTAATTTTTCACAAAATAGTTCAACATGATTCATTTGATGAGATGAAAATATAATAATTGTACCATTTCCTTTTAATTCATTAATAACATCTATGAACATATCTACATTTATAGGATCAAGTCCACTAAAAGGTTCATCTAATATTAATAATTTTGGTTTGTGAATTATTGAAGAAATAAACTGAATTTTTTGTTTATTACCTTTTGATAATTCCTTTATTTTTTTATTTTCATATTCTTCAATTTTAAATCTTTTAAGCCATTTTTTTAGTTCACTTAATATTTCATCTTTTTTCATTGATTTAAGTGATCCATAATAAATCATTAATTCTTTTACAGTAAGTTTTAATAATAAACTTCTTTCTTCTGTTAAAAAACCTATTTCATCAGTTATATTATAGTCTATTTTCTTACCATTTAATGTAATTTTACCACTTGATGGTTCAAGCAAATTCATAATCATTCTAAATGTTGTTGTTTTACCCGCACCATTCGCACCAAGAAGTCCAAATATTTCTCCTTCTTTTACTTCAAAAGAAAGATTATCAACTGCTTTAAAATCATCATAGTATTTTGATACATTTTCTACTTTTAACATATTTACTCCTTTTCTTCTAATGGTTTCATTATTAATATACTTTTATTATCAAGATTAAGTTTATTAAATACTTCTTTTAATTCTTCAAAATTTAATTCTTGAAAATCTTTAAAATCTGTTGTTAATATTTTTTTATTATTCGCATAACTACCAAATAGATAACTCATAACATTTGAAACACCTGTAAAACAATATACAAAATCTGAAATCATTGATTTTTTTATCATATTAAAATATTCTTCATTAAGAGAAAACTCTTTTATTTTTTTATCTAAAATATCTATTATTTTTTCTGGATAATCAGTAGATACATTAATACTTGGAACGATATAATCCATATATTTATTTGTTCCTATACCAATATTACCATTTATTAGATTTTTTTCTTTTAAATCAAGTCCAAAACCAGTTAGTTTACCAAGATTACTAATAAAAATTATATATAAATATAAATCAAGTTTATGATATGGGATTTTATAATCATTAATAGGTAATTTAAAGGAATAAGAAAGTTCACATTTAGAAACATTTTGATAAATTATATTAAATTCTTTATTAACATTTTCTGGTTCATTAATTTTCTTTACTTCAATATCAGTTTCAATATCTACTTTTCTTTTGTCTTCAATCTCTTTAACAAAATTAATTACTTTTTCTTCTTCTTCATTTGTTACTATAATCAAACACATATTACCTGGATTATAAAATGTATTATAACATTTATATAAGTCTTCTTTTGTAATACTATCAATATCTTTTTCTTCACCAACTATTTCTCTTCCATAACCCAAATTTACAAATAGGTTCTTTAATTTTTCAAAGGCAAATACTCTATATGGATTATCTTTACCCATAAATAATTCTTGTTTAATAATACCTTTTTCTTTTTCAACATTTTTGTCAGTAAAATATGGATTTTCAACAAAATTAATTAATAAATTTAAATTATCATAAAATTTTTCTGTACCACTTACTTGATAAACAGTATGTGTATAACTTGTAAATGCGTTACTTGATCCTCCTATTAAAGGAAATTTTTCTAAAACATGTCCATCTTCTTTTTCAAACATTTTATGTTCTAAAAAATGAGCAATTCCATCAGGAAATTTATGCATTTTTTCTTCATTTATTGGAACAAATTCTGTATTAAGTGCTCCATAATTAGTTATATAATACGCATAAAAAGAATGAAAATCTTTTTTTCTATACACATAAACATCTAGATTATTATCAAGTTTTTCATAAGCAACATATTCATTTAATCCTTCTAAATTAATCTTCTGCATTTTTATTTATCCCTTCTAACATATATATGATATTTAAATTTATTTTTTTAGAAAATTCCACTATTTCATCTTTTGTTACTGTTTCTAAGTTTTTAATTCTTTCATCTATATCATCATTATTTGTAAGAATTTTACTAACATTAGAATAAAGTATTGAAGTATTTTCATCTAGAAAACTATTAAGCATTGATCTTCTAGAAATAATTGCATTATTAAATTCATCATCAGTTATTTCACCATTTTGCATATTTTCTAATTCTTCTTTTGTAGCGTTTACTACGTAATCCTTACTTTCACCATTGATACCCGCAAATACTGATAAAACATTATCTTCTCTGCTTATATTTGATCTAATCACATACGCTAATGATTTTTTCTCTCTAACATTTTTAAATAATTTAGAATCTGATCCAAGACCAAATATTCTATTAAATAATGGTAAAATAACATTTCTTTCTCTATCAGTAATATCAGAAAGTTTAAATAACATAACTAGTTTTGATTGATTATTTTTATCTTGTTCTATTTTTTCTTTTACTTCTCTTTCTAAAGCAAAGTTATTATGTCTATATTTATTTTCATTTTTACTAAATTTACCTTTAACTCTATTATTAATTATATTTAATACCTTATCATTATCAAAGTTACCAAATACAAATATATTTACATTTGAACTTTTCAAAAATTCTTTATAATATTCATACATATTTTCTTCATTTAAATCATCTAAACATTCTTTATAACCAATTGTTGGATATCTTAAATATTCTGGATCAATCATTTCATATGCTTTTAAATATGCATATCTATCTTTATTATCCTTTTCAGTATCATATAAATCACTTAAAGATTTTTTAGCTAATTTGAAATTATTACCATCAAATTTACCATTTTCTACGTTTGGAATAAACATTGTATTAAAATAATGATCTAATGCTTTTTCTAAAAGTCCAGGTTCTGAATATTTATCTTCTAGGATTTCCATAAAAAAGTCTGTAGATAAAACATTATTATGTAAAATATTTTCTATTCCTACATAGGAATTATACAAATTATAACTCATTTTAACCATATCAGTTTCTGTTTTTAATATTCCATTTGTATTTGTAAGTAATCTTCTTAGTAATGCACTTTTTGTTAAAGATTCCTTTGTAAATTCATTAATAAAAATAGTAGATAATAATATACTTTTAAATTTATCTGTATTAAAGAAATGTACTGTATAATTATCATATTCATATTTTTTATATTCCATATATTTCCTCCCTTATTAGTATTTATAAAAATTATTATAATATGCTTTCAAGGGCTAATATTGTCATCTTATCAATACTATTTTGTCTTTGTTCTGCGGTTAATTCTTCTTTTTTAGCATGTGAATCTACAACAGTCAAAAGGCAAGCTGCTTCTTTATTAAGCAATCTTGCAATATAGAATAGCGCAAATGATTCCATTTCTGCCGCTATTATATTTAAATCTTTTGGTAATCTTTCTAAGAATTTACTTAGATCTGTCATATACCAATCGAAACAATCAGATGAACATACATTACCCCTTACAATATTTATATTCTCTCTTTTTGCTACGTTTTCCACTAAATCTGTTAAATTTTTACTAGATTCTGCTAAATTTACATGTTCATTGTTCAAAGTATATGAAAAATTACTTTCTGTATAACTTTTATCAACAAGTATTATATCAAGTAAATTTATATCTTTTGAATATGATCCACATGAACCAAGTCTTATTATTTTTTCTACTCCATAAAACTTAAACAGTTCATATGAATAAATACCCATACTTGGTATTCCCATTCCATGAGCCATTACTGTTAACTCTTTTCCTTTATATGTTCCTGTATATGCATATATATTTCTTATGTTATTTACAAGTCTTGGATTTTCTAAATAATCCTCTGCTATTTTTTTTATTCTAAGTGGATCACCTGACATTATAACTGTTTTTGCTATATCACCAGGGTTTGCCATATTATGTGCTGTTGCCATTTTTATCACCTTCCATTTTAATTATATCATAATTTACGATTATATTAAGAAAAAAGATGAATCTATTCTTCATCTTCTTCGTCATTATCTACTAACACTTCTCTTGGTTTTGATCCATTAGCAGGTCCAATAATACCTCTTTCTTCAAGTAAATCAATTATTCTTGCTGCTCTATTATAACCAAGTTTAAATCTTCTTTGAAGTAATGATGCACTTGCCTTTCTAGTTGATATAACAAACTCAACTATATCATTATATAATGGGTCATCATTATCAACATCATCTTTATCAATACTTGTTTTACTTCCAACTTCATCAAGTTTCATAAAGTTTTCATCATATACTGCTTTTTGTTGTTCAATTGTTTTATTTGCAATCTTTTCAACATCTTCTTCTGAAATAAATGCACCTTGTATTCTTGTTGGAGAAGTTGCTCCCATTGGTGCATAAAGCATATCACCTTTACCTAGTAATTTTTCAGCACCAGGATGATCTAGTATTGTTCTTGAATCTATTTGAGATGATACCGCAAATGATATACGAGATGGTATATTTGCTTTTACAACACCTGTAATTACATCTGTTGATGGTCTTTGAGTTGCTACTATTAAATGTATACCTGCGGCTCTAGCCATTTGTGTAATTCTCATTATTGATTGTTCTACTTCTTTTGATGCAACTAACATTAAATCAGCAAGTTCATCAATTAATACTACAATATAAGGTAATAATGGTTTTTGTGATTCTACTGGTAATAATTCATTTTGTGCTCTTAATTTAGCATTATAACCTTCTATATTTTTAGTTTTTGAATCACTAAATAATTCATATCTTTTTTCCATTTCATCAACAACTTTTTGAAGTGCTGCTGATGCTTTCTTAGGATCTGTTATAACTGGCATTAATAAATGTGGAATACAGTTATACATAGTAAGTTCAACCTTTTTAGGGTCAACCATTATTAATTTAACTTCATCTGGTTTAGCTCTCATAAGTATTGAACTTATAATACAGTTAACACATACTGATTTACCTGAACCAGTTGATCCTGCGATTAAAAGGTGTGGTGTTTTATTAATATCCATAAATATAGGTTGTCCCATTATATCTTTACCAAGTGCAACACGAAGTTTATTATCAGAATTTTCTTTTAAAAGTTCTTGCATCATTTCATAGAATGATACACCTGTAGATATTTTATTAGGTAATTCAACACCTACAGTACTTTTGCCTGGAATAGGTGCTTGTATTCTTACATCTGTTGCAGCTAATGCAAGAGCAATTTCACTACTTAATGCTTTAATTTTACTAATTTTTGTTCCTGATTTAACTTCTAATTCATACTGTGTAATTGATGGTCCAACGTGGGCAGTTTTTACTTTTGCTGTTATACCAAAGTCTCTAAGTACACCATCTAGTCTTTTAGCATTATCTAAAATCATAGCTTCATTTTTTGCTTGACCTTTTTTCTTAGAATTATTATCACCAGCATCTAGTATACTAAGATCTGGAAGTACATAATTTAAATACTTATTAGAAGCAGGAGTTTCTTCCTTTTTTTCTTCTTGTTTTTTAGGAATGACTTCTTCCTCTTCTTCGTCATCTTCTTCTATATAAGAAAGTCTTTTTGCTTTAGCTAGTTTAATTTTTTCTTTCTCTGCTTTTCTTTTTGCTTTTTTATCTATTACTTCACCAGTTTCTTCATCATAGTCTTCTCCATCTTCTTCATTTTCATATTCATCATCTTCTTCATTAGATGTTTCTTTCTTCCTCTTTAATTTTTCTCTTATTTTACTAATTGCATCACTAATAGATAAATCTGATACTAAAATAACACCAATTAACATAAGTACACTGATAACTATTATACTTCCCATCTTACCAAGTAAGTAATAAAATATCGATATAAAAAATGCACCTATTACTCCACCACCTGCAAAACTTACCTTAGTATTAATACATTTTATTACTTCGTCAATTGTACTTTTCATTGTATCAAAAAAGCTACTATTAGTATCTAAATAATTTAAATGAGCAAGTGATAAAAGTCCTATTAAAAAAATATATATTCCTATCATTCTAGATGAAAAATATTTAGGATTTTCTCTTTTAACAAGCATATAAAAACCAGAAATAAGCATTATTAATAATACTATAAAATCAAATGATCCCATTAAAAACATTGCAAATCCTTTGATAATCGTTCCAAGAATATTTGCTTTAAATCCTAAAAAGCCAATAATTGCAATAACGATAAAAACAATACCCTTTATCTCTATTGGATATTTAAAGCCAGAATTATTTTCTTTTTTCTTTTGTTTCTTTTTTGCCATGTTACACGCCTACTCTCTAATAAAATTATATCATAGAAAAGAAAAATAGAAAAGCATTTATTACTTTTCTATATCTCTGTTATTACTGTAATTATCATTGGTTTACATTCTGTTTCACTAAATAAATATTTACCTAATTCTTCACGAATACCATTTTTGATTTTATTAAATTCAACATAGTTATCACTAATATTTGAATTAATAACTTCAAGAGAAATTTCTTTCATTTTTTCAATTATTTCATTATTTTCTTTTACATAGATAAATCCTCTTGTTAATATTTCTGGCCCAGCTTCTATTTCTTTAGTCTTTCTATTTAATGTAGCACATATTATAACTATACCATTATCACTTAAAAGTTCTCTATCTTTAAGTACAAGTTCACCAATATCTTGAGTTGAGTTACCATCTATTAATAATTCATCAATCTTAACGATTTCTTTATCTTCTGTTAATTTTCCATCTACAAATGTAGCAACCTCACCATTAAGTTTAAGTATTATATTATTTTTATCCATACCTATACTAGATGCTATATTAGCATTTTCTACTTGATGACGATATTCACCAATTACTGGAAAATAATATTTTGGATTCATTAAGTTAAGCATTAACATTAAATCTTCTTGTGATGCATGATTTAATAAATGATTCTTACTTGATAATGTTATAACATTTGCGCCTATTTTGCTTATTTCATCTGTTATTTTAGCAGCCTTTTTCTCCATACCTACTTGAACAGGCTCTAAGAAAAAGATTGTATCACTAGGATTTATTTTAACATATTTATCATATCCGTTTACAATTCTATCTAAATTTACATATGGTTTTTCGTTTTCATTAGATATTAATATAATTGCATCTCTATCATTTAGATTATTTAAATTACCAATTTGTTCTTTATCAAAATTTACATATCCTTCATCAATTACATAATTAATTAATGTTTGCATTCTTTTTCCCATAACAACCACTTTTCTATGAGTTTTAGCTACTTCATTAAATAATTCTTGAAGCCTTGATATATGATTTGTAAATACAGTAAATATTATTCTACCTTCGTTATGTAAAAGTGCATCTCTTACATCATTTGCAATTCTATTATTTGGTGTTGTATATCCTGGTCTATCAGCATATTCTGATTCACTTAAAAGACATAATACTCCTTGTTTACCAATATAAGCAAGCTTACCAATATCTGTTTTATATGAACCAGTCATACTAGAATCAAATACAAAGTTACCAGTATAACAAATAGCGCCATCAGATGTATTTAAAACATATCCAACAGTATCTGGTACTGAATGTGTTAAACTAACTGGAAAAATACTATTTTTACCAAATTTAATATTTTTATGAGCGCTTATTAAATGTAAATTATTATATTTAATATTGTTATCTTCAAACTCTTTTTTTAAAATATCCACAGTAAATTTAGTTGCATAAACTTTTATACTAGGAATATTTTTAACAATATCACTTACTGCACCCATATATTTTTCATGTGCATGTGTTATAAATATACCTTTTATTCTTTTTAAATTATCTTTCAAAAACTTTAAATCAGGTATTATATAATCAACACCAAGCATTTTATCATCAGCATACTTAAGTCCTGCATCAAAAATAAATAAGTCATTATCAACATCAACAACATACATATTTTTTCCGCTTTCATTAAGTCCGCCTAAACTAAAAATTTTAATTTTACTCATTATTTTCTCCTTTCATTTTTTTACTAAAGAAATAAGCATTAATATTATAACAAAAAAAGACAAATTTTAAAAGCATTTGTCTTTAATTTTTTATTCATGTATTTTTTCTAAAACTAAATTTGTATCTGAGACTTTTACATTAGATGTACCTTTATCACCGATTAATACCACTGATACACTTAATATAGTTGGTTTTTCAAACCTAAATAATACTACCCTTGAATAGTTCATTTGACTAAGCGTACCTTGTTCTAACTTATAGTCAAAATCTTTAATAGCAGCTCCTGTATCATCCATCAAATAAACTTCTATACCATGATCAGCATCAACACCTGTTATATAGCAAGAAAATGATATTTTATAAATACCTGGTTCAACTTCTATATGTGAATTATCTAATAATTTAAAATATTCTGATGGATTAGGTACAAACCAAGTATTCTCAAAACTCATAACACCAGTATCTTCATTTTCAAGAAAACTTGCATGAACTACTCCCTCATTTGATGAAAGTGGCACTGTTCCACTTGGACCTGTTGGGCCTGTTACACCTTGAATACCTTGAGCACCTGTTGGTCCTGTAGGTCCAATTTCTCCTCGTGGACCTGTCATACCCGTTGGTCCAGTGGGTCCAATAACTACTGAACAAATTCCAAGTTTTCTCAAATTTTTACTTAATTCTAGATTTTTCTTTATTTCTTCAAAATTTTGACAAGACATAAAAAGTTACCTCCTCATTTTAATATATGAAAAGGTAACTTAAACGCTTAAATAAAATAACATATTTTATAAATTAAAAATATATTTTTAATTTATACATTTAGTATAACTATTATTAACATTTTGTTTTAGTTCATAATTATATGTCCCTTTATCAGATAATGTTGTAATTATCGAATAATTATTATTATAAAATGCTTTATTATCCACTGGATTTACTGTATCTTTATCCATCAATTTATTATCTACTAATAAATCATAAGAAAATTTACAACCATTTAATGTATTACCATTTACATCAATAACTTTACTTGAGGCGTTATTTGTTACACCAACAAATAAATCTTCATTTTTATTAACAAGTACCTTTGCATTTTCTTCTATTATTTTAACTAAATTTTCATAATCTTTTTCTCTTTGTTTACTTGAATAATTATTAACGTTTACTACTACCATTCCAAGAATTATTGAAAGTATTACAAAAACTGTTAATAATTCTACTATTGTAAAACCCTTTTCTTTCATTTTCATATTATCTACCTCTATTATGATTATAATATATTTTCTTTTATTTTTAAAGCACTTATAATTAATTTTATTTCTTCTATATTTTCTCTATCAAGTATTATCTTATAATTAGTAACTCCTATACTTTGTAACTTATCTATTTTATCTAAATAATTAATATCTTTATAATTAAGTATTTTCATATAACAATTTTCGCTTCTAATAGGAAATTTTTTATTATATTTATCTACTAAATAATAATCTTTAGCGCACTCATTACATATTTTTTCTTTATTTACATATGTATTTAAAAGACAATACTTACTTATCATAAGTTCTGGTTTTCCATAAATAACAACTTCTAAATTAGGTTCTTCATTATATTTATTCCTATAACTTTTAATAAGATTTTCAATATTTTCTATTGTAAGTTCATATGAAAGTGTTACCTTTTTTACACCCTTATTATAAAGAAAATTTATATAATATGAATTAACGACATTAAAATATGTATCAGTAATAGTATTTTTTGTGATTTCACCTATTTCTGAAATTAAAGTATTTTCATTTTTAATATTTAAATTATTAATTCTAGGCATTTTAAATATTACTCTATCATTATTTTTATATTGTGAGTATAGTAGTGCATTATTTACATAACACTTATAATCTGTATTATCTAAAATATATTCTAATTGTTCTTTATTTTGTACCTCAAAAAATATATCATTTGTAATTTTTATTCCTGATTTATTTAATATTACATTATTCTTTTGATAATTATTTTTTACTCTAATTCTATCATCTGTTAATTTTTTTAAAATATCTCTTCTAAGATTATTAACAGTAGTCATTGGTATAAATATATCAGAAGGAATATCTATTTTTAAATTATCAAATACATAAATATCATTACCAAGTTTGTTTAATTTTTCTTTTATATCACCTTCTAAAGTAGGTTTATTTTTTGCTTTAAAAACAGAATCATTAAGAATAATTTTTTCTGTATTTTCTTTATCTGTAACAGTAAATATAATTTTATTATTTTGTACTTTAAATTCTCCATCTATTAATACTTTTCTTAAATTAACACTTGTTTCATTTATATAATTATTTAATTTTATATCTATTGTTTTATAAACCTTAGTTCCTTTTTTTATTTCTTCTTTTGAATCAAATTCTACAATTTCACCTTTTTTAGCGTCATTAACAAGTAAGTCATTTTTATATATTCTATTTAAATAAAATCCTATTTCATTATTTTGAATAAATCTAACTGCATCACCTTGATTTATATAATCAGATAATTTCATTTTTACTTTTCCTTTTTTATAATCTATTACTTCACCAATTAATACACCTAAATGATTAGGTCTAAATCCATTAATAAATTCTTTTGCTCTTTTACTATATAGATTACCTAAAGTAAAACCTCTATTAAATACCTTTTTCATATTAGTAATATCTTCATCACTTACTTTATCATAATCTATTTTATTTCTATAACATCTAGTAACTAGCCCAACATATTCTTTACTTTTCATTCTTCCTTCTATTTTGAAACTATCTACACCTATTTTAATTAAATCATCTAAATTATTTATAGTACATAAATCTTTTGGACTAAGTAAATATTTATCTTCTAATTCTACCTTTTTATCACCATTTAATAATGTATATGGTTGTCTGCAAACTTGTGCACACTTTCCTCTATTACCACTTCTATTACATTCAAAATAACTAAAGTAACATTCTCCAGAACAAGATATACATAAAGCACCATGAACAAATACTTCAAGTTCTATATCTACTTCTTCTTTCATTTTTTTTATAGTTTCTATAGGAACCTCTCTAGCAAGTACTACCCTTTTAAATCCCATTTCTTTTAAAAATCTAAGCCCATTAATATTATGAACATTCATCTGTGTTGAAGCATGCATTTCTAAATTTGGAAATGTTTTATGTATTAAGTCTGCCATACCCAAATCTTGAATAATAACTGCATCTACTCCATTTTTATATATAAAATCTACATAGTTAATAAAGTCTTCTACTTCATCATCATAAACAATTGTATTAATAGTTATATAAATTTTAACACCATATAAATGGCAATAATTAATTGCCTCTATTATTTCATCATCATTAAAATTTTCTGAAAATGCTCTTGCACCAAATTTTTTACCTGCCATATAAATAGCATCCGCACCATTTTGAACTGCTACTTTTAATGTTTCTAAGTTACCTGCAGGAGACAATAATTCTGTTTTTTTCATAAGTAATCACCAAGAAAAGTATACCACAAAAAAAAGAATCTAAAAAGATTCTACATATTACAACCATTTTTTTCTGATAATAAATCTTCTAACGATACAATATTATATCCTTTTGATAGTATATAATTAATTGATACTTTAATTTCATCTATATTATCTGAATCAACTGCAAATATTACACCATTATTTAGTTTATCTTTAATAGTTTTATAAACATTATCCTTAATAACATCTGATTTAATTGTAGTCATATTATAATCATTACATATTTTTAGAATTTCATCATTTTTATCATTTGTAAAACAGTATTTTGATTCATTAGTACCATTCATGCCTATTAAATTATTATGATAAAGCATATATTCATCACTATATTTATCGTCCATTCCTAAATAATATATATTATTATTTTCTGATAAAAATTTTACTGTAATTAGATTTTCTTCTAAATATTTACCATCTATAAAATAATTTACTTTTATATCTTTTTCATTTATATAATTAGTTAAATCATTATTTATATCTTTGTTAACAAAAAATATTAATGAAACTTTTTTATCTTTATTATTTCCACCAATTACATATTTATTTGTTAAATCTTTATCATTTGAAACCTCTTTCATGACGATTAATTCTTCTTTAAACTCACCAACACTTCTCATTTTGCTATAACTTTCATCTACATCTATCTCGCAGCCATTTATACCAGTTTTGTATTCATCTTTATTTACGATTGGATTTACATTTGATATTTTTTTATCTTTTTCTTCTTCCTTAATGGCTCTCATTATAGGATCGGAATTCCTAGCGATAATTGTTACTTTTTCAGTATAAAAGAAACTAAATCCTACTAATAATAAGACTGCAGTTACCTTTAATATTTTCTTTAGCATATTAATCACCTAATAAATTTTATGAAATAAAAAAAGAAATGATTACTCATTTTCTAATTTAATGTTTTTACATTTTCTTCTTTTTCATATGGTGAATAAACTATACCATCATTAGAAAGTATTGAATCAGAACTAAATGATTCACCGTTATAAAATTCATCAGCAACATACATTGATAAATTTTGATCTGTAGTTAAATTATTTACAATATGATTATTTGGATCAACCAATACCATATACGCATAATCAGAATTACTAAATGAAAAATCTATATTATATCCAGTATCATTAAGTCTATTTTCTAGTTTTTTAGAATCATCAATAAGCTTATTATATTCATCGATATTACCATTTGAATCAATGAAATTTTCATAATCCAAAACAACTTTAGAAAGATATTCACTTTTTATATTTTCTAAAACTTCATTACCATTTCTTATACCAGTATTTTCAACATATTTTTCTAATTTTCCAATAGAATTATTTGCCCACGCATTTAATATTTGAGGTTGTGCATTTGAAATATTACAAGTTCTAGCAATTGTTTCAAATATCTTTTCTTCTTGTTCCTTTGTTCCCTTTTGTTTACCTAAATTATATGCTCCTGTACCAACAAGTGCAACTGCTAAACTACCAATTATAAATGGTATAAATTTTCTTTTTTTAGTAGTTCTCTTATTTTGTTTTTTTAATATTTCTTGTTTTTTTTCTTTTTTAGCGTTATCTGATAGATATTCATCTTCAAAATCATATTTCTTACTAAGTGATTCTTCATTAATTTTATCTACATCATAAACTTTATTTTTAGCATTTAATCTTTTATTTTCTAGTTCTTCCTGTACTCTATCCATCTTTTCCTCCTAATTTTCGTTATATGCTTTCATTATTTTATTGTGTATTCCTGGTTCAACATAATCTATTGCATTCATAGTTACTTCTAAAGCCTTTTTATATTCACCTTTAAAGAATAATTTTTCAGCAAAATTTAAACCTTCATTAACTTTTTCTTTATAACTTCTGTATCTATTTCCGTAAACAAAAGTTTCTTCGAACATCACTATTGTTTTAAGTAAACTATTTGTTGTATTAAATACTTTGAAAACAAGATCTCTTGCTGTATCAACTCTTATATTAAGTGTTTCTATATTTATAGGTTTTTTGTTTAACTCTTTTTGTATTTCTTTAATTGCATCAGATGCATCTTGAAGTTCTACAAAGTAATTATCTGGAATAACTGGAATATTATAAAGTCTAATTCTATTCTTTGCTTTTTTAAGCAAATTTTTAATATTATCAAGTTGTTCTCTTGCTCTTATCTCATCATCTTTCATACTACCTATAGTTTTTAAATCATAATTAAGAGATTCTTCAAGTTTTGATACTTTAATCATTAACACATCAAGTTCTTTTACAAGTTTAGAATATGGAAATGTATGATTTTTACTACAATCCATTAAATTATTATAGCTATCTTTAATTTTTCTAGTCTCATCATTGATTATATTTAATCTCTTTACATCTTCTTCTTTTAAATCATATGTTTCTGATAAAGAATCTATTTGACCCATTAAATTGCTTATAATTTTATTTGTTCTTATTAACTTTGTTTTAAATGATTTTACATTAGATTCAAATGTTTTTTTGCATATTTTTTCATATTCAAAATCACTATATAGAGAATCATAATAATTAACTATTGTTTTAAGCTCAAATACAACATCTTCTAAATTTAAAACTTTAACTCTATCTAAAACATCTTTTACTTTTTTTTCTGTTTCTTTAATATTATATTCAACATTTAAATAATCAAGTTGATATAATTCTCTTGTCATTTTTATATATAGATTTGATATATCTTCAATCTTTCCTGGTATTAATTCATTACACATAATTAAAATTGCGGGAACTTCTTTTACAACATATTCAATATGATCAATCATTTCAGTAATACCTTTTACCAAATAATTTATCTCATCATAATCTTTCTTTTCCATTACAATTTCAAACTCTTGAAATCTTTTTTCAATGTTTTCAAATTGAAGCTCTATTTGATTATTTACTGGTTTATAGTCAGCTTTATTTTTTTCATAGTCTTGTTTTATTCCTCTATATTTGTTTTTTAGTTTTACAATTTGATTTCTATTTTTTTCTTCACTTAATGTTATTTCTTTTATTTCTGATAATAATGTATTTGTCTTTTCTCTAAGTCTATAAATTTTTAATTCTATATCAGCGAGTAAGGTTTTAAGTTCTTTATACTTTTTTCTTGCAACTAAATCATCAGCATCAAGAAGCATATCTGTTACCTTGGGAATATAAATATTTCTTATATCATCAAATTTATGTTGCCAATTATCATATTTATATTTTAACTTATCATCTTTAACTAATGCTTCAACCTTTGATAACTCATTTAAAATAGGTGCATTAATTATCAAATTTTTTTCTTTTTCAAGTTCACTAATAGATTCTTTTAATTTTTTATTTTGCTTAGAATTTCTAAGTGCAAAAATTACTATTAAAATAATGATAGTTACTATGTAAATTGTAAATATAAAAAGAACATTATTCATAATTCACCTCTATTATTTACATTTTATCACAAAATATTGTATTTTTCTACTATTTTTGCTGTTAATTTATTAATATTATGTTTGACTATTTATTATTTTATGTTATAATATGTGTGCAAACATTTTGTAGCAGTTACTTGAAATATGTAATGCGTTATATACGTAACAGTATTATTAGTACCGTGCCCTTTTAAAAGCTACGCACGATGGAACATATTAAAATATAACACCCTATATATTGGCAAGTATAATACTTAAAGTTTGAAATCTAGTAAAGGAGGAAAAGGAAAATGTCAAGATACACAGGACCTGCTAATAAGAAAAGTCGTAGAGTTGGTTTCTCAACACTTGAAAATGGTAAAGATTTAGCTAAAAGACCATATAAACCTGGTCAACACGGACAAGATAGAAAAGCAAAAGCTTCTAACTACTCTATCCAATTAAATGAAAAACAAAAAGTTAAATTTACTTATGGTTTAAATGAAAAACAATTCAGACTATTATTTAATAAAGCTGGTAAAATGCAAGGTATTCATGGTGAAAACTTCTTAAGACTTCTTGAAAGTAGATTAGATAACATAGTTTATAGAATGGGACTTTCTAGAACAAGAAGAGGTGCAAGACAAATTGTTAACCATGGACATATCTTAGTAAATGGTAAAAAAGTTGATATTCCTTCATATATGGTTAAACCTGGTGATGTAATTAGTGTTAAAGAATCATCAAAAGATCATAAAGCTATTAAAGAAGCTTTAGAAGCTATCAACAATACTGTTGAATTTGTTACTTTCGATAAGAATAAACTTGAAGGTACATATGTTAGATTACCAGAAAGAAGCGAACTTAGCTCAGATATAAATGAAGCATTAATCGTTGAATTCTATAGTAGATAATAAAAACCTAGAAATATCTAGGTTTTTTTATTTTATTCTTTCGTACATATATGTTATAAAAATTTTTAAATTAAAAAAAATAGTCTATTGACTATTTATATTTTTTATTTAATAAACTTAAAAATAGTGTAACTATAACAACGTTTGATAAGGATATTAATATATTGTTAACATTTGCATTATTATATGATTCATTATCTTTCTTTTCTGAAATATAACTTGCGTAACAATTATCCTTTATTGTATCTTGATCTATTTCTTCTGCAGGAATCTTATCTAAATCACATATTTGCTTTGAATAATCAGTATATGATAACATTTCATTTTTATTTATTATTTTAATTCCCACTCCAAATGTAATTACAACGGCCGCAATAAGCCATATCACAAGTATTGAGTTAATTACTTTTAAAACAATATCTTTTTCTTTTGAAAATAATTTTGCCATTTTTACCTCCTAATTAAATATAACTAAGTAGTATTTTTTCTTTCCCCTTCTTACTACTATATATTTATTATATAACGCTTTCTCTTTATTTACAAGCATATCAGTAGTATTTATTTTTTCTCCATTAATGCTTATTGAACCATTATTAATAAATTCTCTTGCTTCTCTTTTACTTGATAAAATCTTAGTGTTTACAAGCATATCAACAATATTCATTTCTTCTGTTATTGTTTCTGTTTGGACTCCTGATAATGCATCTTTTAATTCACTTTCAGAAAGTGATGCAATATCGCCACTAAACAATGCTTCCGTTATTTTTAATGCTTTATTATATTCTTCTGTACCATGTAAATCAGTTATAATTTCTTTTGCAAGTGTTTTTTGAGCAATTCTTTTTTCTGGACATTCATTGTGTTCGCTCATAACTTTTTCAATTTCTTCTTTACTTAAGAATGTAAATACTTTCAAATATTCTTCTACTTTTTCATCACTACTATTTATTAAATATTGATATATTTCATAACTTGATGTTTTATTTATATCAAGCCATAATGCATTTCCTTCTGATTTTCCAAATTTCTTACCATTTGAATCTAATATTAAAGGCATTGTAAATGCATATGCTTTTTTACCTAATTTTTTGTTTATTAATTCAATTCCAGTTGTAATATTACCCCATTGATCAGAACCTGCAGCTTGCATTATACAATTTTTTTCTTCATATAAATGTACAAAATCATTACCTTGTAATAATGTATAAGTAAACTCTGCAAAAGTTATACCCGTTTCAAGTCTTCTACTAATAATATCTTTATTAAGCATATAATTAACATTAATATATTTTCCTGTATCTCTTAAAAAATCAAGAATATTAACATCTTTGTACCAATCATAATTATTAACTACTTCAACATTACCATCAAATATCTTTTCAACTTGTTTTTTTATAGATTCTACATTATTTAAAACTGTTTCTTTTGAGATAATTTCTCTTTCTGATGTCGGTCTTGGATCACCTATCATACCAGTCGCTCCTCCAACCAATAATATTGGATGAAATCCTGCTTTTGCAAGTCTCTTGGCAGTTACTAAACTAGAATAATGTCCAATATGAAGGCTATCGGCAGTAGGATCTGTCCCCCAATAGAAACATGCCTTTTTTTCATTGATTATTTTTTCTAAATCATCTCCAGCCTCATCTTTTATAAGACCTCTCCATTTTAATTCATCATAAAAATTCATAATTTTTCCTCCTAATACTTAAAAAAAGCCTATGATGTAAGGACGAATTTTTCGCGGTACCACCTTACTTCATAGACTTTTCTATGCTCTTTTTTTCATTTAACGCATGAATTTACGCTTTAATTCATAATATTGTAATTTCATTATTATTATGCTTAGTTTTCAGCAAACCACTAAGTCTCTTTTTTCATAAATAATAACTACTTATATATTAATCACAATCAAATTACAATTATATTTTATTATAAAGATAGCATTTAGTCAATACTAATCATTTTCATGTATTTCTTTTATTATCTTTTCTATTTTATTTCCATAATCTATTGATTCATCAAATACAAAATGGAGTTCTGGAATTTTTCTCATTTCTAATTTTCTTTTCATAAGTTCACTTCTAATAAATCCTTTTGCTCCATTTAAATCATGAATGCATTTATCTCTGTTCTCATCATTTAAAACTGTACAATAAACTTTTGCATAAGATAAATCGCTAGATAAATCTAAATGTGTTATTGTTACAAATTTAATGTCTTCATCTTTTATTTCAGTCATTAAAATTGAACTGATTTCTTTAATAAGTAAATTTGCAAGTCTTTCTGTTTTAATACTCATTTTAACACCTCTTATTCTAGTTTCTTTGCTACCTTTTTATTTCAACCATTTCATATGCTTCAATTACATCTTTTTCTTTTATATCATTATAATTTTCAAGAGTAATACCGCATTCAAATCCTTTTTTAACTTCTTTAGCTTGATCTTTTTCTTTTTGAATTGTATTAATTGCGCCATCATAGACAACAACACCATCTCTTATTAATCTTGCTTTAGCATTTGATCTTACTACTCCGTCTGTTACCATACATCCTGCGATAGTACCTACTTTAGAGAATTTAAATAATTTTCTAACTTCTGCTGAACCAATTACTTTTTCCTCATATTCTGGATCAAGCATGCCTTTCATTGCACTTTCCATTTCTTCAACTAATTTATAGATAATATTATGAAGTCTTATATCTACATTATATTCTTTTGCAACTTCTAAAGTTTTTGCATTTGGTCTTACATTAAATCCAATTATAATAGCATCAGATGCATTTGCAAGTACTATATCACTTTCAGTAATTGTTCCAACACCACTTCTAATTACATTAACTCTAACACCTTCAACTTCTATCTTAGATAAAGAATTTTTAACTGCTTCTTCTGTTCCTTTAACATCAGTTTTAAGTATTACATTTATTTCTTTTACACCTGATTTAATTTTATCAAATAAATCATCTAGAGAAATTGCTTTATTATTTTTACTATTTTTAAGTTTTGCTTGTTCTTTTCTATTTTCCGCAATAGTTTTAGCTTCTTTTTCTGTTTCAAAAGCCATAAATCTGTCTCCAGATGATGGAACTTCACTTAAACCTGTTATTTCAACTGGTGTAGATGGAAGTGCTTCAACTACTTCTCTTCCTAAATCATCTTTTAAAGTTCTAACTTTTCCATAAGTTGTCCCAACAACAATTGGGTCACCTAATCTAAGTGTTCCATTTTGAACAAGTAATGTTACTGTTGAACCAACATTTTTATCAAGTTTTGATTCAATTACTGTACCTAGGGCATATCTATTTGGATTTGCTTTTAATTCACTCATTTCTGCAACAAGTTGAATACTGTCTAATAAATCACTAACACCTTCACCTGTTAATGCAGATATTTTTTGATATATTACATCTCCACCCCATTCTTCTGGAGTAAGACCACGAGCTGCCATTTCAGTCATAATTTTTTCTGGATTTGCACCTGGTTTATCCATTTTATTTATAGCAACTATTATTGGTACACCTGCAGCTTTAGCATGATCTATTGCTTCTTCCGTTTGAGGCATTACACCATCGTCTGCTGCGACAATTATAATAACTATATCTGTTACAGCAGCACCTCTTGCACGCATTTCAGTAAATGCTTCGTGTCCTGGAGTATCTATAAATGTTATCTTTTTTCCATTTTTTTCTATTTGATATGCACCAATATGTTGTGTAATTCCACCAAATTCACCAGTTGTAATATGACTATTTCTAATGTAGTCAAGTAAACTTGTTTTACCATGATCAACATGTCCCATTATAGTTACAACTGCTGGTCTATCTACTAAAGATGCTGGATCATCATTAACTTCAAATTTTTCAAAATTAGTCTTGTCTTGTGATTCGAAGCTCTTTAATGTCTTATCGTAATCAATTACAATCATCTCAACATCATCATAACTAAGTGAATTATTTAAACTAGCCATTATACCTAAATTCATTAGTTTTTTTATTACTTCAGTTGGATTAACATTTAATTCTTTAGCAAGTTCGCTAACTGTCATTCCTTCTTTATAAACTATAATATTATCATCATGAGATGCTTCATTTTGCATAAGTTTTTCTTTATTCTTATACATTTGCTTTCTTTTTGCATGCATATCTTCTTTTTGAACTTCAGACTTTTTCTTTAATTTTTGCTTTTTTACAGTATCATCAAATCTAATATGAGATGCACTTGCAAGTTCTTCAGCCTTATCTTCAAGTTCTGCATCTAAATCATAATCCTTTTCTTCAGTTATTTCATCTATATATTCTGGTTCTTCTTCCTCATTCACATTCATAGTTAAAGTATTGTCCAAATCAATTATTTGATCCTCATCTAACATATCATCTGCATTTTTAATATCATAACCTAATTCTTGTGCTTTTTTAATTACTGCTTCAACTGTAACATTTATATCTAAAGCATATTCTTTAACACTCATCATAAGCTATTCGCCTCCTTTTAATTTTTTCTTTCTAGTTTTTTAGCAAGTGATAATACATCATCTGTTACACTTTCTACTTCTTCTTTTGTAATATCATCTATACCATAACAAACTACTTCTACACCAGCATGATTAAGCATTATTTTGCTTATATCTACTAATTCTTTTTTTGAATACATTCTTAAATAAACAACCTTTTTAATACCTACTTGAATTATTTCCTTTGTGCATTCTGTACAAGGAAACCAAGTTACATAAAGAGTACTGCCTTTTAAATCATCTAGGCTACCCCTATAATTTAATATTGCATTTCTTTCAGCATGTACTACATAATAGTCTTTAACATCTTTTTTTATTCCTGTTATTTCACCTGTTGATGCCCAGTCAAATGTATCATCATTCATACCTTTTGGAAGACCATTATAACCAACCGATAAAACTTTATTATCAGAATTTACTATACATGCACCTACTCTATTATGTGGATCCTTACTTCTTGCAGATATCAAAAGTGCGTTCATCATAAAATATTCGTCCCAAGATAAATAGTTTTCTCTTTTATCCGACAAAATATTACCCCCTAATACCGTTTTTATTGATTTATTATTTCTTCAAGTTTTTCATATACACTATCATCAATAGTAGTTTCTAAATGTTTATCTAAAACCTTTGATTTTCTTGCTTTATTTAAAACATCTATATCCTTTTTAATGTATGCACCTCTACCGTTTGCTTTACCTGTTAAATCAACAAAAACTTCATTTTCATTATTTTTGACAACCCTAATTAAATCTTTTTTTTCTAATTTTTCTTTTGTTACAACGCACGTTCTAAGTGGTATTTTTTTATTTTTCATTAAAAACCTCCTTATGCTTCGTAATATTTATAAATATTTATTCCTTCTTCTTGAACTTGTTCTCTTGTTTTTACATCAATTTTGCATTTTGTAAGTCTTGCGGCAAGTTTAACATTTTGTCCTTTTTTACCAATTGCTAATGATAAATTATCTCCTTCTGCAACTGCTAATGCTTCACTTTTCTTATCATCTAATATATATACTTCAACATCTTTTGCTGGAGATAAAGCATTTTTAATAAATTGAACTAAATCTTTGCTATACTCTACAACATCAATTTTTTCACCGTTAAGTTCCTTAGAAATATTATTAATTCTTATTCCTTTTTCACCAATGCAAGCACCTACTGCATCTACTTTTTCATTTTCTGAATAAACTGCTATCTTGCTTCTGCTTCCTGGGTCTCTTGCAACGCTATAAAGAATAACTATTCCTTCATTTAATTCTGGAATTTCTTTTTCTAATAATCTTTTTACAAATCCATAATGACTTCTTGAAAGAAGTATAACTGGGCCACCTTTTTGACCAAGTTCTATTTTTGAAACATATACTTTAACTTGTGAACCCATTACTAATTCTTCACCAGGAATTATTTCTGATTTTGGAAGAATTCCGTGTGCTCTACCAAGATCTACATAATAATTTTGTTTATCTTCTCTTGCTAAAGTACCTACCATTAATTCTCCTTCTTTGTCTTCGAATTCTTTCATGATGCTTTCTCTTTCTGCTTCGCGAACTTTCTGTGTAAATACTTGTTTACAAGTTGACGCTGCTACTCTACCAAAATCTTTTGGTGTTACTTCTTCCTCGATAACATCTCCTACTTTTAAATGATTAGGGTTATCTCCTAATTCTTCTAGTAAGATTTGTGCATCTTCTTCATCTTCCATATTTATTTCGTCAACAACTACCTTATATGCAACTACTTTTATTTCTCCTGTTTCTCTATCTATTTTTACTTTACTATTTGTTGCATTATTATTTTTTTTGAAAGCTGCATGAAGTGCTGTTTCCATATACTCAAATATTTCATCTTCACTAATGCCTCTTTCTTTTGCAAGTGCTTTAACTGCTCTTATAAAATCTAATCCGTTCATCTTATTCTCCTCCTTTTGAGCATACATTTAATACATAACTTTCTTCTATTAAATCTGCTTCATCTAATATTGGATTAACTATATTAGTTGCAAGCACACATGTATCTATATCAACATATGGCTTTTTATCTATAATTATATATAGATTTTTTACTCCTTCTTCATCTTCATATAAAACATCTACAATGTCTATATTTTCTTTTTTTAATGGTTCAACTAACATCTCTTTTATTTTTTCAAGCATATATACCTCCCATTATATATAAAGAGCGAGGTTTTTTGCCTCACTCTTTGCTGATGAGTTAATTATATCATAATTTTTTAACTTTTACACCCTTTTGAGCGATTTTTTTGTTATAATTATAAAGAAAGTAGTGATAAAAACATCAATAAATATAGATATATGCAAAATATAATAATATTATATTAAATCATATAACAATGAATTTTAAATTTTTGGAGGTAATATGAAAAGAAATAATGATATAGAAAACACTTTAGATAATATCGAGATTGAATATTCTAATAATTTATTAGAAGAAAATAATGAAGATGATGATAACATAGTAAAAGATAAAAAGCCAAGTCTATTTAGAAAATTATTTTTTACTTTAATTTTAGTATTAATATTAATTGTTATTTATTCTAGATATATTGGTCCAACGGGTTTAATAATAAAAGAATATCCTATAGAAAACAGTAATATAACAGATTCATTAAACGGATTTAAGATTGTACATTTTTCAGATTTTCATTATGGTAAGACAACTGACATAAATTCTTTAAAAAAATTAACTAATGAAATTAATAACATGAAACCTGATATTGTTATTTTCACTGGTGATTTGATTGATAAAACAACAAAAATTAATGATAAAGAAAAAAACGATATTATCGAACAATTAACTAAAATTTCTAGTAATTATGGAAAATATTATATTTCTGGGGATGACGATTTAAAATTAAATAATTATACTAAAATAATGGATTCATCAGGATTTATAAATTTAAATGATAATTTTGATGTTATTTATATTGATGCTGATAACTCAATATTATTAACAGGAACATCATTATCTAATAAAACTGACTTTTTAGACAAAATCATAAATGAAAATAAATCTAATTATAAAATAAATATTATGCACTATCCTGATGACTTTAATAATATTAAAAAATATAATTATGATTTAGTACTTGCAGGACACTCACATAATGGACAAGTTAATTTACCAATATATGGGCCTATAATTAAATTTGAACACGCAAAAAAATATTATAAACCATACTATAAAGTTGATAATACTGACCTATATATTTCAAGCGGTATTGGAACAACAGATTTTGATTTTAGATTTTTAAATAAACCTTCATTTAATTTTTACAGGTTAACAAAAAAATAGGGGACTCCTATTTTTTTAATTCTTCAATATATTTAAGCAATGTTTTTGCATTTGGTCCTAATATAATTTTTAATTGATTATCTATTTCAACTATACCCTTTGCTCCCATTTTTTGAATTGCTTCTTTATTAACTTTAGATATATCATTAAGAGTTACCTTAAATCTAGACATATTTACTTCCATTGAAATAATATTATCTTTACCTCCTAAATAATCCACAAGTTTGTTTGATTCAATATAAAAATCCTTTTTATTTGCTTTTAATACAATTATTACTATAAAAAGCAAAACTGCTAATATTATTAAATATTGATAGTTCATTATTAATCACCTATTATAATTATACTATAATTTATCAAAAAAACAAGCAATAAACCTACACTTTTAATAAACTTACGAATATTCTATAGTAGAAAATATAATAAAAGGGGTGGAATATATTATGTGTAAAAATAATTGTAACTGTATTAGTGATATATTAAAGGTTATTTACTTACTACAAAAGAATGCTGATCAAGAAGAAGATTGTATTTTAAGTTGTGATAAACCAAGTTTAGGTCAATTCTCATGCTTATATTACAACACAAGACCAGTTATGCTTTATACTTGTATGAGTAATGGTGTAACTCCTTGGAGTGCACCTACTACAAGAGTTGCTGAGCCAACTGCAACTTCATCAGTATTTAGAGTAGAAAAAATAGATAACTGTTGTTGTACATTTAGAGTTTTAATTGCTAATGAAGATGGAACATATACTGCAACAGAATCATTCTTTACAATGAACTTAGAATGTATATGCAGCATTAGATGTTTAGGTGATACATTTATAGAAAATGTTTAGTCTAAAAAGTCTATTTGACTTATTTTACTAACATCTATAAGTTCATCATCTATTGTTATTAGACTATTGTTGGTTCTTCCTACAATAGTCTTTTCTTGTGTAGTTCCATCTACTAATTTTATTGAAACATTTGCTTTGTAAACAAAACTTGGTGATGAAAAAATCTCTTTTATTTGTCTATTAACATTTTTGTGTGAAAAATTTTTTTCTAAATTTTCTTCATTTTCATAAGTACTTTCTTCTCTTTCATGAGAGATAAAAGATTGTTTTTGATTTTGATTTGAATTTTTTACCATTCCTTTATATATATTTGGTAACTTTTTTTTCATTTTAACACTCCTTTTTATAAATATTATGCTTAATGTGACAAATATTTACTAAATAATTGATTATACTAAAAATGGTGATTACTATGAAAAACTTTAAAAAAATGAATTATTTAAATATTAAAATCCTATTACTCGTTTTTATTTTTATGATTGTAAGTTTAATTAGTATATATAGTAGTCAAAAAATGCTATCATCTAGTTATAATAATTTATATATAAAACAGTTGTTATGGTATTTAATTGGATTTATATGTATATGTATAATTTATAAAAGTAAAAATGATTTTATTTATAAATATGCAAACATTTTATATATTATTGGAAATATATTATTGCTACTTGTTTTATTTATTGGAACTGAATCAAATGGTGCTAAATGTTGGTTTACAATACCAGGGATTGGATCATTTCAACCAAGTGAATTTGTGAAAATATTTATGATTTTAGTTCTAGCAAATTTGCTTGAAAAATATTGTAAATCTGTAAATAAAAATTTTTTCAAAGATGAAATAAAAATAATATTAAAATGTTTTCTTATAGTTCTAATTCCCTCAATACTCTCATTTTTAGAACCTGATACTGGAATTATTTTTATATATTTTGCAATACTTATAGTTATGTTATTTACAAGCGGAATAAGAATTGGCTGGTTTATTGCCTTTTCCGCTATAATAACCAGTGTGGTTACGGCTTTTTTAATACTTTTTTTCAACAATAAAGATACTTTTATAAATATATTTGGAACAAATTTTTTCTATAGAATGGATAGAATTCTAGATTGGAAAAATGGATCTGGAATGCAGCTTACAAATGCACTTGCTGCAACAGGTAGTGCGGGTTTATTTGGGTATGGATTTAATAATACACCAATATATTTTCCTGAACCGCAGACAGACTTTATTTTTTCGGTTTTTGCAAGTAATTTTGGCTTTATCACAACAATTATTTTTATTCTTTTAATTTTATATTTTGATATGCAATTGATTAAAATTGCACTAAAAAAAGAAGGAAAAGATAAATTTACAATAGTTGGAATTTTATCAATGCTTTTATTTCAACAAATACAAAATATAGGAATGAATATAGGTTTATTACCAATAACGGGTATTACATTACCATTTATAAGTTATGGTGGTTCTAGTTTAGTTAGTTATATGGTGATGATTGGTATAATATTAAATATAAATAAAAATTAAATATTATCATGTAATATTTTAAAAATACTTACAAAATAAAAAAAGATTTAATTGTTTCTTAAAAAAACATTCATCTTTTTTGTAATTTTTTAATTTCTCATTGTGTATTGTAATTGATGATATGTTGGACGATCTTTCAAACTTTCAATTATAGAATTAAGTCCACCCGAAACAATAATTGTTCTCATTGAATTTATATTAATTTTTTCGAAACAATTACTTATGTTAAATATTCCAACAATTGATTCTGTATTTTGTAATCTCTTTATATATTGTAACATTTCCATATGTTGTTCTTTAATATTTCTGTTGTTTTTAATACAAAGTCTTGGATTATTTTCATTATCAAACACCACTTCATGATTTTCATCTTCATAAAATTGTTCTCCTAATATTATATCATTTGCAAATGTTCTAATGTTAATTGCAAACTCAGTTTGTTTCAATTTTTGATGTTCATATGTATCATCTGTATAAAAAGAAAATAATATTTTATCAGCGCCCATATCTTCTTTTATTTTATTTAATTCTTGAAAAAAAGAAGGTAATATAGCAGCTCTATCTCTATAATTATCTTCTTTTTCATAACAATTATCAATTTTACATAACACAACTAAAATTTTATTTTTTTCTTTACTTCTATCCATCTTAATACCTCCAAATTATAATAATATTATCATACTTTTAGAAAATATAAAATAGAAAAAATAAAAAAACCTAACAAATTAGGTCATAATATCATTATGGTGGAGCTTAGGGGACTCGAACCCCTGACCCTCTGCGTGCAAGGCAGATGCTCTAGCCAACTGAGCTAAAGCCCCAGAACTACTTGCAAAAATCAATTGCAAATAGATTATATCATATTAATAACATAAAAGTCAACTAATTATTTTCACTTATTAATTTTTCTACCACTTTACAAAGTCTATCAAATTCTTTTTCATCATCAATGCTAACAAGCATATCACCTTGTTCAGTTGTTTGAACTTCGAAAATATATGAATTATCTTCATTATCTAAATCATTAACAATTGCATAACTTTTATCAGAATCATCAAATGTTCCAATAACTTGAACTTTTACTTTCTCACCGTTTATATCTTCCATTTCTAAAATTAGTGGTTCATTTGAACAATCACAATTTTCATCACAATGGTCATGATTACAACCACATTCACATTTTTTTTCGTCTAATTTATCCATTTTTTCCTCCATACAAATTAATTATATCATAAATAACATTGTTATTGTATACAAAAAGTAATCAATTATACTTATATATGTAAAATTACTTTATTTTTCTATCTTTTTTATCAACTCTACCGCTTTCATTATATCCCATATGATCGGGTTTTAATAGTAAGAATGGTTCTATTTCTAAAGCGTTAGCTAATGCCTCTATCTTACTTAAACTTGGTGAATACTTTCCTCTTTCAAGGTCACTAATATATTTAGCAGTTAAATTTGACAATTCGGCTAAATATTCCTGTGTATAATTTTTATTAAATCGATACCATTTTAAATTAATTGCAAAACATTCTTTTAAAATATACTTGTCTAAAGTACTTGTTTCCATATAAACACCACCACTTTATAAAAGTATACTTAAATTTTTTATTAATATACACCTAGTCAAAAACGATATTATATGATATAATTATACTGGTGGTTAACTATGAATAAAAATTTACGTAATGATGAAGTTATTAGAATATCAAACGAAATATTAAAACAAAAAAATTATAATATTAGTTTATACGATTTAATTAAAAAAATGATAAAAAAAGATTATATTAATGATATAGATAAAATTACTTATGATATTACAAAAAATTTATCAAATTATATTGAGATAATAAGTATTAATCCATTTTCATATAAATATTATAAACTAAATCAATAAAAAACTTCTATTGAAAATAATAGAAGTTTTTTTATTCATTTTTATACCAAGTATTACTTATATCTACATTTCTTGAATATGGTGTTGGATTAGGCATATCAAATTTAGAAATTATTGGAACTTTAAAAGCACTTCCAAACATTAATGTATATCCTGGTTGTAAACTTTTTATTTTAGCAATCATTTCATCACTCATATTTGATATAACATTTTTTATATAATCAAGATCCTTTGGATTAATAATTCTAAGAATTAAATAATTTGAACATTGTGATAATGTTGTATCACTTAATTCTGAAGGTCTTTGTGTTATTAAACCTAATATTACTCCATATTTACGACCTTCTTTTGCAATTTTTTCAAAAATATTATATCCTATTAAATCAATATCTCTATCTTTTTGAATATATCTATGTGCTTCTTCAATAAAAATATGAACTGGATACGATGCTCTATCTTCTAGTCTGGCATTATATTCAAATAACATCTTAGAAAATATTTTTATCATTACTTTTGCTTGTCTATCTGTAATATTATTTATATTGAAATTTACGATATTATACTTACCATTTCCATTTAATGATCTTACAAAATCTTCTTTAGTTATATACTCACCCACTCTGTAATAATCACCATAGTTACTATTTAATATTGATTTAAGTCTAACTCTTAGAACATTTAACTTTTCATAAATTGCATCACTCTTTAATATACCTTCTGAAATAAATGCAAGTTCAAGAGCATCGTATAAATTTTCTAGTGTATAAAATAATTTGCCATTTGCAGGATTAAGTTCAATATTTGTAGTCATAAATTTTTTGAAAAAATTTGATACTAACTCAATATCTGCAATTTTACCATCCTTATCTAAAATTAAACATTGTTTTAATGTTCTTGTCCATCCAGGGACTCTAACCTCTGTTTCAAGATTTAGTGTTTTTGTTTTAAATGTTGTAAAAATTGCTAGAATTTGATCTCTTAATTGACTTGCAGGTTTTCCACTATATAAAATTTCAAGTGTTGCTCTTGCAATTATATCGTTAATATGCTTTTCTTTTTCACTTTCGTCCATTGAATATATAGTAACTATTCTAAGCATCTTCTCAATAATTGGTATTTGTACATAACTTTCTGCTTCTAATAAAAGTGCCATATCATCAGCGTCTAATAACCATATTGGTATTTTAACAAGATAATTTTTGTTATTATCAACATCATTAATATCAGTTGTATAAGATTTATAACTAATATTATTAACATTATTCAATGCAGTATGATATTCACCAAAAACATCAAAAATAAAAATATTCGTTTTTGGCTTATTATTTAAAAATAAATTTTGAAATATTCTGGCAACTGATGAACTTTTTCCGCTTCCAGAATTACCAACTATACAAAAATGTTCAGAAAAGAACTTATTTGGATCTATATTTAATGGATAACCTGAATATAGTGGCAATCTTCCAAAATTGACAGCATGACTACTATATGAATTTCCAACAATTAGATCAAGTTCATTCTTATTTATAATTCTTACATTAGCAGAAAACGATGGCTTTTTGTTAACTCCAGAAATAAAATTATTGTTACTAATCTCTCCTAGTAACATAATTTTAGCTTCTGTTAAACTTAGTGACACAATTTCACCAATAATAGTATCTCCATTTGAATCAAATGCAACATGGATATTTAAAAGTCCAACTTTACTTGTTAAGTCAATAGATAGTTTTATAACAACTAAATTTCCTTCTATTGATATTATATTTCCTAGCATACTAATCTTCCCCTATTCTCATAACAATTTTATCATATAATATTATATTTTACAATAAATATAGGGGATTTTGCATAACTTATGGATAATAAGATATATAGGAGGTAATTTTTATGAATAGCGATATATTAACATTAAAAGAAAAACTCGATAAAATTAAAAATTTAGACTGAATAGAATGTAAAAATAAAAATAAAAGTGTAACAGGAAAAACTCTTGAAAATTTGCTAGAAATAAATCCTGATAATTTTGAAATACCTGACTACAATACTGTTGAGATTAAATCAAAAGTGAGTAAGAGAGAAAATTATATTGATTTATTTTGTGCAACACCAGATAGTTATGTACTTGAAACAAAAAGACTATATGATAAATATGGCTACTTAGATAGTAATAATTATAAAATTCTTAATTTCGTTTTATATGGGGAATTTTTAAAACCAATAAATAATAAATATTCTGCAAAATTACGAATCGATTACAAAAATAAAAAAGTAATAATGGAAGTATATAATAAAAATAATGAATTGATAGACAATTTATCATCATGGTCTTTTGAATTGTTAGAAGAAAAATTATGTAGGAAATTAAATTATGTATGTTTAGTAGAGGGTGACAAAAAATTTTCACATAATGTACTATATGTTAGATATGACAAATATAAGTTTTATAAATTAAAAAAATTTAGTAATTTCATACAATTATTGAAACGAGGTCAGATTAGGATATCATTTACACTAGGAGTATATAAAAGTGGTAGTAAATCAGGTAAAATGCATGATCATGGAACACAATTTAGTATAAGAAAAGAAAATATGAAACTTTTATTTGATGAAATAAAACTAGAATAGTTTAAGAAGCGAAAGGTCAGGTAAATTTGATAAATGTTTTGGGACAAAAAAAAACAGACTATAAAGTCTGTTTGATTACTAAATGGTCGGGAAGACAGGATTTGAACCTGCAACCTCATGGTCCCAAACCATGTGCACTGCCAAGTTGTGCTACTTCCCGATAATATATGGTGCGCCCGAAGGGATTCGAACCCCTGACCTTTTGGTTCGTAGCCAAACGCTCTATCCAGCTGAGCTACGAGCGCATTCATCGGACCTAATAAACATAAATGGTGGCTCCGGGCAGAATCGAACTGCCGACACGAGGATTTTCAGTCCTCTGCTCTACCGACTGAGCTACAGAGCCAAAAAAAATAATGGCGGTTCCGACGGGACTTGAACCCGCGATCTTCTGCGTGACAGGCAGACGTGTTAACCACTACACCACGGAACCAGAAATACTCAAATTGCTATTTAAGTATACTAAATTTTCTAGGTAATTGTCAACACTTATGTGATTTTTTTCTTATTTTTAGACAAATAATTTGTTAATAGAAAAAAAATTACCATAAAAATCATTGATAAAATACCCCTAAAGCTAAATTCAAGCCCTGGAAATATTGATAAAGTAGAACCGCACACAAATCCAATTATAATACTATATGTTAAAGATAAATATTTATTAAATAAATAATTTACAACCTTAATTAGAATTATTGCTCCAACAATTATACCAATTATAAAAGGTATTAAAGATATCCATTCAAAATAAGATAAACTAAACGGACCAGATAACATTAATAACACCTTCTCATACATTCCAAGTAACATCATAAAAAACGAACTGCTTATACCTGGAATAATTTTACCAGAAATGTATAAAATACCTGCTATAAAAAGTTTTATAGGATTTAAATTAGAAACATTGTCATAACTAATAACACTTGGAATTACAATAAGTAATAGTGAAAAAATAACAGAAAAAATTAAAGGTTTCATTTTAAGAATCCCACCCTTATCTTTTAACTCATTAACAAGAATAGGCACTCCACCAAATATTAATCCTATAAAAATATATTTCATTTGAAATTCATAATATTCATATATTTTAAGAAGTGTATTACCAAAAATAACCACTCCAACCATAATTCCAATAATTACAGGAAATAATATAATTATTTTTTTTACTGCTCTTATACTAGAATCATTAAGTACAGTTAAAACCTTATCATAAATACCAACTAGTATTGCTATTGCAGATCCACTAACACCCGGCAAAACAACACCTATACCAATTAATATCGAAGCAAGAAAACTATACATTTTTTCTTTCCTTCTTTAAAAATTTTTTCACATCATAACCACTATCATATATAATTCTATCTACACCAATATTTTTTAATCTTTTTATTTCAGATTTACCTAAAACACCCCAAGCACTTACAATAAAATTATTATTTTTAAGTTTTGTAACCTCAGCCTTGCTAAGGCAAATTGCGGTACAAAGTACATGGTTTAGTTTTATATTTTTGCAATCCTTAATAATTGAATCGTTAACATCATATATCAACCAACCAAGTTTAATTGAATTATCCATTTCTCTTATTTTTTTGAGCAAATTATATTTAAATGATATAAGCACAACATTTTTCAAACTATATTGTTTTAATGTATCTACTATGAGTTTTTCATAACCAGTTTCTTTTAATTCAATATATACATTTACATTTCTTTCAGAAAAATTTTTCAAAAATTCAGTTAATCTAACAATTTTCTCTCCCTTATAATATTCATCTCCAAAATCCATATTTAATAATTCATCAAATGTATAATCAGCTACTTTACCACTATAATTAGATGTTCTATCAACAGATTTATCATGTATAAGTACAAGTACATCATCTTTTGTTTTTCTTAAGTCAGTCTCTATACCATCACTACCTACTAAATAAGCTAAATAATAGGCGCTCATAGTATTTTCAGGAGCATATTTCGATTCACCTCTATGAGAATACACTTTCATTTTATCACCTATTATATAATATGATGAAAATAAAAAAAAAGACTGAGCAGTCTTCATTAATCAATATTGGTTGCGGGAGTAGGATTTGAACCTACGACCTTTGGGTTATGAGCCCAACGAGCTGCCAGACTGCTCCATCCCGCGATGTAAAAAATTAGTGGCGGAGAAAGAGGGATTCGAACCCCCGCGCCGGTTACCCGACCTCCTGGTTTTCAAGACCAGTCCCTTCAGCCAGACTTGGGTATTTCTCCATAATGGTGCCTCAGGCCGGACTTGAACCGGCACGTGATTTAACTCACGCAGGATTTTAAGTCCTGTGCGTCTACCAATTCCGCCACTAAGGCAAGCACCAATTATGTCCAATATCACTGGACTTCTTAATTGTATAATAAAATTAAGAATTTTTCAAGCCTTTTTTTTATTTTCTTATAATTTTTATACAAAATCAAATAAAAACTCACATTACTGCGAGTTTACTTACTAAATGGTGTCCTGTATGCGACTTGAACGCATGACCCTTTGATTAAAAGTCAAATGCTCTACCAACTGAGCTAACAGGACATATAACAACACAAACATGGCTGCCTAGGCTAGATTCGAACTAGCGCATGTCAGAGTCAAAGTCTGATGCCTTACCACTTGGCTACTAGGCAAGCTATGGTGGGGAGAAGTGGATTCGAACCACTGAACCCTAAGGAGCAGATTTACAGTCTGCCGCGTTTAGCCACTTCGCTATCTCCCCAAGTGGTGCCGAAAACAGGAATTGAACCCGTAACCTACTGATTACAAGTCAGTTGCTCTACCAATTGAGCTATTTCGGCAATGGTGGGCGATATAGGACTCGAACCTATGACCCCTTGCTTGTAAGGCAAGTGCTCTAACCAACTGAGCTAATCGCCCATTGTCTCATGACATTTAATACTATACCATCTCTTGGTACTGTTTGTCAAGAGGTTTATAAAAAAAAATAATTTTTTTTACATTTTGTCAGTTATTTCTTTTATTTTTTTATTAATCCATATTTCTAGATTATCTTTTAGAGGAGTAAATCCATTTTTTGTTTCAGCCATTCTTTTAAGTTTTGTACCATCTTTTTTATAATCTATATCTTTAATGCTTAGTTTTAATTGGTTGTCTTTATCACTAACTTCTACTACTTCGGCATAGATGGAATCTCCAATTTTTAGATAGTCATTAACATTTTTTACATAGCCATAAGATATTTCTGATATATGAATCAATCCGTCATAATTATTATCTTCACTGTTAACAAAAGCTCCATATTTTTGAACTCCTGTTACTTTTACTTTGATAACATCATTTTTTTTTACTTTTTCCATACTATCTTCCTCACATTTGTTATTATAACATTTTTTTTGAAATTTTTGAATATTTCTTGTACTTTTTTTAAAAAAAATATATAATAATTAGTAGGTGAGAAAATGGAAAGTAAAGAAATTGAAATAAAAATTAATGAAGTACTAGATAAAATTAGACCTTATTTAGAAAATGATGGTGGCTCTGTTAAGTTCAATAGATATGAAAATGGTATTGTTTATGTTACTTTAATTGGTGCATGTGCAGGATGCCCAATGGCTGCTTCTACTCTTGAAGATGGTATTGAAACTGCTTTGGTAAATGAAATTCCAGAAGTAATTAAGGTTATAAACGAAAATTAGTTTTTCGTTTTTTTTAACCATTCTACAGGAGGTAGATTTGAATATTTTTTTAAATATATATAGATTTTGTATATGTATATTTCATATTTGTCAATAGTGTTTATTATACTATTTAGTTCTTTTTCCTTTATTATTCCTTGAATTATATCGTTATATATTTTAAAGTAAAAACTAGGATAGAGAATACGGGAGAATAATACTCTTATTCCATAATCGGAATATTTTTGATAATAAAAATAATTATCTAATTCTTGAAATATATTTTTATTATTGTTAAAAAAGGATATTTTTATATATTCTGCTAAGTCACGAGATTTGTGATCAATAATGATATTCAATGGGTCTTCTAGTGAATGATATAGGTTATTATGGGATAATACTTTATTATCATATATTGTTTTAGGTGTTTCTTTTTTTGTATATGTAAGGTATGATATGGCATTTTCTGCTAATCCGATAAAATAATCAAATGATTCACGGATGAGGGGATATTTTTTACTATTTTCTCCTATTTGAGTTTCATAATAATCTATCATATTACTCCAAAGTATTTGCCAGTTATTTCTTTCTAATGTGTTTATTTTAGGTAAAGATATTGAAGAAAACTTAGAAATAGTTGCTAAATCTATATTAATTTTATTTGATTGTAATATTAAAATATAATAGTTACTATTTATTTTAGTTAGGGGATTATTATATTTATTGAATATTATTTTATTAATGTTTAAATAATTATTTAGGTATATATTTAATTTTGCTATGTCTTCAATTAATGCTATGTTAATATTATATTCTTTAAAGATATAGTTATTATTATTTGTATTGAAATAGTAATTATTATTTTTTTGTTTAATGTTTTCTGGTGATAAATTGTAATAAAATTCAATAATATTTTTCATAATATCCCTCATTTAATTTTATTAAATAAAGATTAAATATAGACTAATAATTTTAATTGTGATAAAATTATGTTAGAGGAGAAAAAGATGAAAAGGACAATAAAGGATTTTGATTTTGAAGGAAAAAAAATAATTATTAGATGTGATTTGAATGTTCCTATTGAAAATGGTGTTATTACTGATGATACGAGAATTATTGCTAGTCTTAGGACAATTAAATATGCTTTAAGATTTAATACTAAGATTATTTTACTATCTCATTTGGGAAAAATTAAAACAGAAGATGATAAAAAGAAAAATAGTCTTTATCCGGTAGCGGAAAGATTAAGAGAATATTTGAATACTGAGGTTTTATTTTCTCCTGATACTTGTAGTGATAGGCTTACTGATATGGTTAATAATATGAAATGGAAAAGTGTTTTACTTATAGAGAATACTAGATTTGAAGATGTCCCTAATAAGAGAGAATCGGAATGTAATGATGATTTAGCTAAGTATTGGGCTAGTCTTGGTGATATATTTATTAATGATGCTTATGGTACTTGTCATCGTAATCATACTTCAATAACGGGTATTCCAAAATATTTACCTAGTGGAGTAGGATTTTTAGTAGAAAAAGAACTTCAGAAGATTGATAGCGTATTAGATGCTAAAACTCATCCTTTTATAGCGGTACTAGGAGGTAAAAAGGTTGATGATAAGATTGTTTTAATTGAATCGTTATTACAAAAGTGTGATAAACTTTTAATTGGTGGGGCTATGTCTTTTACTTTTCTTAAAGCTGAAGGTTATGATGTTGGTAAATCTATTGTTAGTTTAGAGCATTTGGGTTTTGCTAAGGATATGTTAGATAGGTATGATGATAAAATAGTATTACCTGTAGATTTTATGACCGCTGATGGGGAAAAGAAAATCAATGAATTTAATGATAATGATATTGGTTATGATATTGGTAGTAATTCTATTAAGATATTTAATAAAGTATTAGAAACTGCTAAAAGGGTTATTTTTAATGGACCAATGGGTTTGTTTGAAGATAATAAGTATGCTAAAGGAACAAGAATGCTTTTTAAATGTTTAGATAAAAATAAAGTTAAAACTATAATCGGTGGTGGAGATAGTGCTGCCGCTGTTAATAAACTTGGTTTTTCTGATTCTTTTTATCATGTATCTACTGGTGGTGGTGCTACGATGAAATATTTGGAAAGTAGAAGTTTAGTAGGTATTGATGTTATAGAAGATAAGAAAGTTAACTAATAGTAACTTTTAATCTTTAGACGGATAAAAAATAATATTATAGAAAGATAGAAAACAAAGTATTAGAAATGACTATATAATTGAAATTGTCTTGATAAAATTATATAGTAGAAGAGGAGTAGTATGAGAAAGATAATAATATTTAATCACAAGATGAGTCTTTTATATGATGATTTATATAATTATATTGAGAGGACTAATAATTTAGAGACAGATAATGATATAATTATTTGTCCATCTGATATTTATTTGGAGGCATTTGTTAATAATTCTGATTGGTTAATTGGTAGTCAAAATTTGAATTATAATACTGATTATAAGCATACGGGGGAGATATCTACTGATCAGTTAAAATCTTTAGGGGTTGAGTATAGTATTATTGGTCACTACGAAAGGGTGAGAGATTTTAATGAGAATGCTGTTATTATAAATAATAAGTTAATAGCGGCTCTTGATGCTAATATTTTTCCGATATTATGTTTTGGTGAAAATATAGATGATGATTATCATGAGGCTATACCTAAAATATTAGATAAATATTTAAAGGATGTTGAAAATATTGAGTTTATTATATTTGCATATGAACCTATATTTGCTATTGGTACTGGTGCACTTCCTAGCAGAAAAAGAATTGAAGAAGTTATTAGTTTTGTTAATGAATATTTGGAAGATAAGTATAAGAAAAAGCCTAATTTATTATATGGTGGTTCTGTTGATAGTAGTAATATTAATGATATAATAAATATAGAAGGTATTGATGGTGTTTTAGTAGGAGATATTTCTTCTAATATAAAAGAAGTAGAAAGGATAATTCAAAGTGTTTAATTAATAGAGAAGTACAAATAGTATTTCTTTATTTTTGTTTAATGATGGTATAATTCGACATATTTTGCTTTATTTATGTAGTACAATTTGTTTGTAAGAAAGAAGGGTAAGATGAAATGGAAAAAATTAAAGTTATAATGATTGATGATAATGTTAATCTAATTAGTATGGTAGAGGATTATTTTGAAGATAATCAGAAAATTGAAATTGTAGGTAAAGCATATGATGGTATTGAAGGATTAGAACTAATAAAGAATGAGGATATAAAATATGATTTAGTTATACTTGATTTAATTATGCCTAAGAAAGATGGATTAAGTGTTTTAAAGGAACTTAATAAGGAAGATATTCATCCTAATGTGATAGTGGCTACTTCTTATAATGCTCCTGATACAATAAGGAAAGTTAGTGAATATGGTGTTACTTATTATATATTAAAACCTTTTGATTTATTTGATTTAGAAGATAGAATACTGGATACTTTTAATACTTTGGAAAAGAAAAGTCTTAATTTATTTAATAATAATTTACAGCAATCTATAAGTAGAATATTGCATGAACTTGGTATGCCATCACATATTAAGGGGTATCAGTATATAAGGACGGCAATTACTATGGTATATGATAATCCTGAAATAGTAGGAGCTATTACTAAGGAGTTATATCCGGAACTTGCTGATAGGTTTGATACTACTGTATCTAGAGTAGAGAGGGCTATAAGACATGCTATTGAGGTTTCTTGGAATCGTGGTGATTGGGATCTTATGGATGATATTTTTGGACATAGTGTTGATGTTGATAAAGCTAAACCTACTAATTCGGAATTTATTGTTACTTTAGCGGATAAGTTAAGAATGGAATTTATAAATCAAAGAGTATAATATTTTAAAGACACGTTATGTGTCTTATTTTGTATGGAAATTTATATTAAAAACTATTCTTTTTATTAAAAATGTGATATATTATATTTAGTAGGAGGATATGATGAATGATATTGAGAAACAAATAGAAGGTGTTAATGATGAGGATGGTGTTGATATGAATAGACTAAATAGTAATAATAATGATAAGAAAAAGATTATTATGTATGTAGCAGGAGGCTTTATTGCTTTACTTTTAGTAGGAGCTATTATTTATTTAGTGATAATTAATAAAGATAGTGATAATAATGATAATAGGAATGATAAGAATAATGATGTAGTAGAAGATAATAAGGATAATAAGGAAGATAGCGCTATTTCTTATGTAGCTTGTGATGGTAATACGGCTCTTTTAAATGTTAGAAATAGTGTAACAGGAGATATTATTGATGGATTATCCTGCTACCAAGAGGTTAAGATAGAGGAAGAACTAGAGGGTAATGATGCATGTGATAAGTGGTATAAAATTAGTTATAAGAAGAGAGATAATAATTATACTGGGTATGCTTGTGGTACTTATATTAAAAAAAGTAATGTTAAAGAGAGTACTATAAGTAAAGTAAAAGAGATTATTGATAAGGCTAATGAATATTATGAAAAGACTATGGTAATGCCTTATTGTGGTAATACTACTGATGTTAAAGATATTACTTTTAAGAATGATGATGGTTCTACTTTTACTGGGGAATATGTTAAGTCTGAATATAAAAATATTGATGAAATTAAGAGTTATTTATCTACATTTGCTAGTTCTAGTTTATTTAAAACTGATCTTAAGTTATCTGATATTAATAATCCTAAACAATATGATAATTATTATGAAATAGATGGTAATCTTTACTGTAGAAATTATTCTGGTAAGGGTTGGAAGAGTAATTATACTGGTAACTATAATATTGAAATTACTTCTAGTAGTGATAATAAATATTTGGTTAATATTTCTTATGAATATTTAAATGATGATAGTAAATGTGAACTTAAAGATTTATCTAAATGTAGTAATAATAATTTTAAATATGATATTGGTAAGATTGTTATAGAAAATGATATTATAACTAAGATGGATTTTCATAGATAGATAATAATTTAAACAAGTACTTATATTGGGTATTTGTTTTTTTTATTGCCTCTAAAGCCTAGGTCTTTAGAGGTATTTTT
>ERZ773192.168-NODE-168-length-81720-cov-8.578412_pt1 | contig 81720 bp, 78 predicted proteins | sample MGYA00581010_ERZ773192 | MGnify/ENA primary metagenome ERZ773192 (study PRJEB29015, sample SAMEA2737741) | human gut metagenome | biome: human gut; feature: human-associated habitat; material: faeces | place: China | collected 2012 ...
AGCAAAGAAGCATATGAAAGATATGTAAGTAAATTAGGTGGAGACTACGAGAAATATAAAAATGGAGCTATTTTAATTGATAAAAATATAAATACCAACAATGATGGAAAAAAGATTCAAGGCAATATATATACATGGAAAAAAGGAGATATTATTACTGGAAAAATAAATGATACTCAGTATAATATTGAGATTCTTGCTAAAACAGAAGAAATACCAGCCGGAGTAAATATTTTATATAATCCTGATGCTTTCATTATTGTAAGTGAAGATTTTATAAATAAGGTTGGATATAAAACAATTGCGTTATATTCTAACTCAAAGGATGCGTATAAATTAGATGAAGAAATTAAACAATATAAACAAGAGAACAATATAACTGATAATACTATTCAAACATTTAATATGGAAGAATCTGCAAGAGCAGAAAATGCAATTGTGCTAGTAATTTCAATATTTTTATATGGATTTATAGGTGTAATTACCTTAATAGGAATAACAAATATTTTTAATACTATAACAACAAATATGAATTTAAGAAAAAAAGAATTTGCTATGCTTAAATCAATAGGAATGACAAAAAAAGAATTTAACAGAATGATTAGATTAGAAAGCATTTTTTATGGTTTAAAATCATTGATTATTGGAATACCAATTGGAACAATATTATCATATGGTATGTATACAATTTTTAGAAATAATATGGAAATGGAATATGTATTGCCATATAAATCAATTGTAATATCTATAGTCTTTGTGGCTGTTATAATTGGAATTATTATGAAATATTCTATGAGTAAGATTAATAAACAAAATGTAATTGAAACTATAAGAAATGATAATATTTAATGAATATTGACAAAAAAATAGTAGAGCCGTATAATATGTTTTATATGATATTTCTGAATGGGTATAAAAAATGAAGAAAAAAATAAAAGAATTTATTACAAAAAATTTAAAATGGATTATATTATTTATTTGTCTAATTGGATTTTTAGCAATAGCAGAAGATGTATTTAATAAAGAAATAATGAGTGGAGATATAATAGGGTATAAACTAGTATCAACATTTTTAATATCAGATTTTGCAACACCAATAGCGAAATTTATTACTAATTTTGGAGGAGCAATATTTTTGATAACATTAACAATTGTTTTATTGGTATTGATAAAAAATAAGAAAATTGGAATATCAATCTTTTCAAATCTAGTAATAGTTACAATACTAAACCAATTACTAAAAGCAATATTGCAAAGACCTAGACCAACAGAATATAGGATTGTTGAAGAAACAGGATATAGTTTCCCCTCAGGTCATTCAATGGTTAGTATGGCTTTTTATGGGTATTTAATATATTTGATATATAAATATGTAAAGAACAAGTATATTAAATGGATTTCTATTGTATTATTAAGCATATTAGTATGTTCAATTGGAATAAGTAGAATTTATTTAGGCGTTCATTATACAAGTGATGTCTTAGGCGGATTCTTGATATCAATGTCATATTTAGTAATATATATAAGTGCAGTAAATAAATTTTTATAAAAAATAAATCTTAGAAAATAGAAGAAAAATGACAATGTACAAAAAATTTATGAAATAAATTTTTGTGGGTGAATAAAAAAGCGGACTTTAAGGCTATTAATGTCCGCTTTTGTTGTAGTTTTAAATTAAAGTATTATACAAATTAATCCACCTGAACCTTCATTAACAATTCTTTCTAAAGTTTCTTGTAACTTAATTTGAGCATCTTCTGGCATTTTAGCAAGTTTAGCTTGTAAGCCTTCATTGACAAGTTCGTTAAGACTTTTTCCAAAAATATTAGATTCCCATATTTTTTTAGGGTCATTTTCAAACCCAGAAAGTAAGTAATTAACAAGTTCTTCAGATTGCTTTTCTGAACCAACAATTGGAGAAACTTCAGTTTGGACATTAGTTTTTATTAAATGTATAGAAGGTGCAGTTGCTTTTAATCTTACTCCAAAACGTGAACCTTGTTTTACCATTTCAGGTTCTTCTAAAACAAGTTCATCGATAGAAGGTGTAACAATTCCATAACCTTTACGTTCAACTTCATCTAAGGCATAAGATATTTTGTCATATTTTTTCTTTGTAATAGATAGTTCTGAAATTATTTTAAATAAATCACCTTCATTAGCTACATCAACACCAGTAATTTCAGAAAGAACTTTATAAAATAATTCTTCTTTTAAAGTTATTTGAACATTTACATTTCCAGTTCCAAGTTGAATATCTGTAATTACAGTATTAGAAATTATTTCAGTGGAACTAATTTTTGAAGTACAAGAGGAAATATCTTTTAAAACATTTACATTTTCAAAAGCTTCTTTGATTTCTTTAAATAATTCAGCTTTTAATGGGTGTGAAAAATCAAGTCCATCAACCCATCTAGGAAATTTTATTCTAATTTGGTCAGCAGGAAACTCATATAATATTTTTGAAAAAATATTGTTTATATCATTAATATCAAGGTATTCACAATTTATAGGAATAACTGTTGTATCATATTTTTCTGCTAATGTCTTAGATAATTCTTTAGTATAATCAGAATTAGGATCAGTAGAATTTAATAATATTACAAAAGGTTTATTTAAGCTTTTTAATTCAGCAACTACTCGTTCTTCTGGCTTTATATAATCTTCTCTTGGAATGCCTGTTACAGAGCCATCTGTTGTAACTAAAATTCCAATAGTAGAGTGTTCTTCTATAACTTTTTTAGTTCCTATTTCAGCTGCTTTTTCAAAAGGTATTTCTTCTTCAGACCAAGGAGTTTTTACCATTCTTGGCATATCATCTTCTAAATATCCGATTGCATTATCAACTAAATAACCTACACAATCAACTAAACGTGTCTTGAATTTTAAGTTATTTGCTAAACTTATTTCAACAGCTTCATTTGGAATAAATTTTGGCTCAGTTGTCATTATAGTCCTACCACCAGCACTTTGTGGCAATTCATCTTTTGCTCTTTCTTTTTTATATTCATTATCTATATTAGGAATAACCAATAAGTCCATAAATCTTTTTATAAAAGTAGATTTACCGGTTCTTACAGGACCAACAACTCCTACATAAATATCACCATCAGTTCTTTTTGCGATGTCTTGATACAATATTGTATTATCCATCATATACCCTCCTTTGAATTTTGTAGATGTTTGTACTACGTTAATACTTTAGTTAATGTATATTTAATTTTTATTAGAAATATGACAAGTTTTAGTAACAAAAATTAATTTGAAAAAAATAACAATCGAAATGAAATTTTAAAATTTACCAAAACTTGCGAAAATAAAGTACATGTGATACAATAACAGCGTTAGTTATAGAACATATAATGTAATATAAGATTATGAAGGGATGAAAACAATGGATAGAGAAAAAGAAGCTATAGACAAATTAAAAGAATATGGTCAAAATCATATAGTAAATATATTAGAAAAATTAGATGAAACAAAAAAACAAGAATTAATAGAACAAATAAATAAAATAGATTTTCATCAAATGATGGAATTATATCAAAATACTAAAAAAGAAATAGAATTTAAAGAAAGTAAAATAGAGCCAGTACCTTATTTAGATAAAGCTAAACTTACAAAAGAGCAAAGAGAAGAATTTGATAAATTAGGAGAAGAAGTTGTCAAAAACAATCAATATGCTGTTGTAACAATGGCTGGAGGTCAAGGCACAAGATTAGGGCATACAGGCCCAAAAGGAACTTTTAAACTAGATGTATATGGAAAAGGAAAATATTTATTTGAAATATTGGCAGACAATTTACAAGAAGCAAATAAAAAGTATGGTGTAGTTATTAATTGGTACATAATGACAAGCAAAGAAAATAATGCTGATACAGTAGAGTTCTTAGAAAAAAATAATTACTTCGGATATGACAAAAATAAAGTAATAATATTTAAACAAAGTGAATTACCACTAGTAGATACAGAAGGAAAATTTTTAATAAACAAAGAATATAAAATAAAAGAAGCATCAGATGGTAATGGTGGCACATATTCATCTTTAAGAGCAAGTGGATGTTTAGCAGATATGAAAGAAAAAGGAATAAAATGGGTATTTATTGGTAGTGTGGATAATGCTTTGTTAAAAATGATTGATGTTACATTACTTGGAATGGCAGTTAAAAAAGGTGTTCAAATAGCATCTAAATCTGTTGCAAAGGCAAACCCACAAGAAAGAGTGGGGGTATTTTGTAAAATGAATAATCACCCTAAAGTTATAGAATACACAGAACTTCCAGAAAAAATGGCAGAAGAAGTTGATAGTGATGGAGAATTAAAATATGGAGAATCACATATAATGTGTAATTTATATACAATTGATGCAATAGAAAAAATAAGTAAAGAACCACTTATTTATCATACAGCATTTAAGAAGAATTCATATATAGACGAAAATGGAAAAGAAGTAATACCAACTGAGCCAAATTCATATAAATTTGAATCATTTATTTTTGATGCTTTTGAACTTTTTGATGATATAGCAATTTTAAGAGGAAAAAGGGAAGATGATTTTGCACCTGTAAAAAATAAAGAAGGTGTAGATAGTCCTAAAACTGCTAAAGAGTTGTATGAAAAATATTGGCAAAACAGAAAATAATTATAATTTGGGCTAAGTCACGAATTTAATAATTAAGAGAGGAAATGATAAAAATGGAAAAATGTAAAATTAAAAATCTTTATAATCTAGATGAAACAATTGCAAAAGAATTGTTAGAAAGTGTTACATATCCTTGGGAAGCATTACCTAAAATAGAAGAATTTATAATTGAATTAGGAAATAAATTAGATTCTAATATATATGAAAAAAGAGGAGAAAATATATGGATAGCTAAATCAGCTAAAGTGGCTCCAACAGCATATATAAATGGACCAGCAATAATTGGAGAAAATGCTGAAGTAAGACATTGTGCTTTTATTAGAGGAAAAGCAATTGTAGGAAATGGTGCTGTAGTTGGTAATTCAACAGAATTAAAAAACGTTATTTTATTTAATAAAGTGCAAGTACCACATTATAATTATGTAGGTGACTCAATATTAGGATTTAAAGCACATATGGGAGCTGGTTCTATAACATCTAATGTTAAATCAGATAAAAAATTAGTAGTTGTAAAATATGAAAGAGAACAAATAGAAACAGGCTTGAAAAAATTTGGTGATAAGTATCCGGATAAATTTTTTGATGTAGGAATAGCAGAGCAACATGCATTAACCTTTGCAGCAGGACTTGCAAAAGAAGGAATGATACCATTTGTGCCAATATATTCTTCATTTTATCAAAGAGCTTATGACCAGGTAATTCATGATGTTTGTATGCAAAACTTACATGTAATAATGTGTGCAGATAGAGCTGGAATTGTTGGAAATGATGGTGAAACACATCAAGGACTATTAGATATGGCATCTTTTTCAATTGTGCCTAATATGACAATTATGGCTCCAAAAGATTTTAAGGAGCTTGAACAAATGATAGATTTCGCAGTAAATTTTAATGGACCAATTTTAATTAGATATCCACGAGGTGGAGAAGACAAATATAAATTTAATAAAGAAGAAAAAATAGAATTAGGAAAAGCAGAAACTTTAACATATGGAAAAAACGCAACAATAATTTCAATAGGTAAAACTGTATCTAAAGCAGTGAAAATAGCAGAAAAATTAGAAAAAGTAGAAGTAATAAATGCAAGATTTTTAAAACCATTAGATGTGGAGAAAATAAAGGAATCAATAGCAAAAACAAAAAACGTAATAGTAATAGAAGATGGAACATCAGTAGGAGGACTTACAACAGCCATAAAAGAATTAATTGTAGATGAAAATTTGAAAAATATTAAATTTAAATCTTTTGCATATCCAGACAAGTTTATTGAACATGGAAGTGTAGAAGAATTAGAAAAAAGATATAATGTAGACGAAAATGCAATAAAAAGATATGTAGAACTACAAATAAAGGAAAAAGGAGAAGAATAATTAATATGGATAAACAACAATTATTACGAGACTATAAAAAACAAGAAGACAAGATGTGTTTAGCACAAATAATCGATAAAATAGAAATGTCTAGGACTAGAGGAAAAATAGAATGTACAGATTTTTTGGATATGTATCAAGTGTCACTTGCAGAAAGTTTTTTGAAGAAAAATCAAATTCAAAACTATAAATTATATGGTGGATATCCAGATAGTGAAAGAAAAATTTTAATAGCATACCCAGAAAATTATACAGAAGAAATGATTGCAAAAAATTATTCTAAATTCTTAAAAGTAGTTAAAATAGAACTTACAGAAGAAGATAAAGGAAAATTTACACATAGAAATTATTTGGGTGGAATAGTAAAACTTGGGTTAAAAAGAGAAAAAGTTGGAGACATAGTAGTGGCAGAAGATGGTGCAGATATTATAGTAGTATCTGAATTTGCAGAAATATTAAAAAAAGAATTACCAACACTTACAAGATTTGAAAATGCAACAATTACAATTAATGAAATTACAGAAATAAGAAAAAAAGAAATAAAAATAGAAAATATAGAAATAATAGTACCTTCACTAAGAATGGATAACATAGTATCAGACTTAGCAAGAACATCAAGAAGTAAAGCTGCACAAATAATAGCACAAGAAAGAGTATTTATAAATGGTCAAAATGAAACCAAAGTATCTAAACAAATAAAATTGGGTGATATTATAACAATAAGAGGAAAAGGAAGATTTATAATAAAAGAATTTAAGGGAACAACAAGAAGCGGAAGAACAGTAATTTTAATAGAAAAATATGTTTAAGGCTTTTATAAGTACAGAAAAAATTAAGGATATGAAACATTTATAAATTGAAATAATTACCAAAATAAGAAGTTGGGTAGTATAATGAAAGGAAAATTTAGATAAATGAATAACATAAAATATGAATATACCAAAACACCACTAGATTACCAAATAACAGAATATGATTGTGGAACTACTACACTTTTAAATGCTCTAAGGTATTTGTTTAAAAGAAGTGAAATTTCTCCAGAGATATATAAACATATAATGCAATATACATTGGATCAAACTAATAGTTTTGGAGAAGTTGGAAAAGGTGGCACTTCAGTTAATGCAATGCGATTTTTATGTGAGTGGTTAAATATAAATGCCAATAGTATGGGAATGAATATAAAATGTACAAGTATTCAAAGAAATGATATTTCTATATATAATTTAAAACTACAAGAGAAGATAAACAAGGGTGCAGTTGCGATAGTTAGGGTATTTCAGGATTGCGAACACTATTGCTTATTAACAAAAATAGATGAAGATTATGCATATCTATTTGATCCATATTATTTAAATATAAATTATTATGATTATGATAAAGATGTTGAGATAATAAAGGATAAACCATTTGAATTTAATAGAAAAGTAAGAAAAGAAAGAGTAGAAAAAATAATAGAACAAACAGGACTAAAAAATGTAGAAAACAAGCTAACCCGTAATCTTTCAAGAGGTTATAAACAAAGAGTTAGTATGGCAGGAGCATTAGTCGGAGAACCAAAAATATTAATTTTAGATGAACCAACAGTAGGATTAGACCCAAAACAAATAACAGAAATAAGAGAGTTAATAAAAGAATTAGGAAAAACACATACAATAATATTTAGTTCACACATTTTATCTGAAGTAAGCCAAATTTGTAATAAAGTAATAATTATAAATAAAGGAAAAATAGTTGCAATAGATACACCAGAAAACTTAGAGAAAAAAGTAAATAACAACAATACTGTATATGTAACAGTAGAAGATTTAGAACAAAAAATGGACTCAATAAAAGATAAAATAGAAGAAATAAAAGATGTAAAATTAGTAAAAGAAAATGAAGACGGAACAAAACAATATGTAATAGAAGCAAATGGAGATACAGACCTAAGAAAAGTTATATTCTCAGAATTTGCAAAAGAAAATATAACAATTTTCGAAATGAAAAAAGCAGACATAACATTAGAAGATGCATTTATGCAATTAATAGAAGGAGGAGAAAAATAATGTGGGCAGTTATCAAAAAAGAATTCAAATCTTATTTTTGCACACCAATAGGGTATGTATTTATAGGTGTATTTTTAATTGCATTTAGTATATCATTTTATTTTAGTGTAATAGGATATGGAAATGTAAATTTTGAAAATATATTTTATTCATTACCAACAATATTAGTATTAGCATTTATTATTCCATTATTAACAATGAGATCATTTGCAGAAGAAAGAAAAAATGGAACAGAACAATTGCTACTTACATCTCCTATTAGCATAACAAAAATAGTAATAGGAAAATTTATTGCAGCACTTGCAATTGTTGTAATAACAGAAATTTGTACATTTATGTATTTTGGAATATTATGCCATTATGGAATACCAAAATTAACAACTACATTTGCAACATTATTAGGATTTTTATTCTATATTGTAAGTTTTTTGCTATGGCAAAAATTATTGGTTAAATATGATTTATCTTCAATGGTTCCAATTGTTACAGGAATATCACAAATAATAATTATTATTATTGGATATGTAATATTTAAAGAAAACGTTAACATTCAAAATATAATTGGTGCTATAACAATAATTGTTGGAATTATTATAATGACTTTTGGAAAAAAATAATGATTAATTAGATATAAATCAAAAGCTATGTATAGTTTTTGATTTGTTTTATTTGTGGGATATAATTTTAATGAAATATTTTATAGGTGATAATATGGAAAGATTAAAACAAATTTTAAAAAGTACTAAAATACTTAATATACTAATGGCAGTAATAACATACGGTTCAATATGTTTGTTAGGAGTATTAAAAACTTATGATGTTGTGTCATGGTTTATATTTCTTGTATTAGTATTATTTTTTTGTAAAACAGATATTAATAATAAAATTATGAAAAAGGAAAATATATTTTTATCTATATTGTTCTCTTTTGTAATAATATTTGGGTCAATAGTTAATGAATTAAAATATAATACGAAAGTTAATATTTTTAGAATATTTTTTACATTTAAAAACTTTATATATATCGTTGGAATATTTAATTTATTATATATTGTACTCACAAATGTAATGCCTAAATTATATTCTTATTCGATAAAAAAAGGAAAAAGTATATTTAAAAGTAAGAAATTTATGTTTATTACATGCTTTTTAATAATTATGTTATGTTGGATGCCTTATTTTTTAAGTTTTTATCCTGGTAATTTATCTCCGGATTCAATATCAGAGTTAACAACAGTTATAAATAATTTTGCTAATGCATCTGATCATCATCCAATAATACATATATTGTTTATTGCTATTCCATATAAAATAGTATTTGGAATTACTAATAATATGACAATTAGTGTAGCAGCTGTAACATTAACACAGATGTTTATTATGTCTTTAATCTTTTCTTCATTAATTGTATTTTTACATAATAGAAAAGTAAATGATAAGATATTATTTGTAATTCTTGTATATTATGCTATTTTACCAATGCATGGTTATTATAGTGTTGTAATGTGGAAAGATGTTATCTTTTCTGGATTACTATTACTTCTTACTATGGAACTTGTAAAAATAATAGAAAAGCAAAAAAATAACAAATTGAATTTTAAACAATTAATAAGTTTTATTATTGTATCTATATTTTGTGTATTCTTTAGAAATAATGCAATTTATATGTATTTTTTACTAGCAATTGTAACATTTATTTTCTTTAGAAAATATTATAAAATATTTATATCTGCATTTGTTATTGTATTTGGTGTTTACTATATTATAAAAGGACCGGTTTTTGAAGCTTTAAATATTACTAAATCATCTTCCTCAGAGTATATAGGAATGCCTTTGCAACAAATTGGGAGAATGGCATATAAAGATGTAAAGTTTACTAAAAAAGAAAAAGAAACTTTAAATAAACTTATGCCATTAAAAGAAATGAAAAAGGCATATAATCCAATTATTTCTGATGGTATAAAATTTAATTCATATTATAATTCAAATGTGTTTGATGAAAATAAGGGCGAATATTTAAAATTATGGTTAGGGTTAATAAAAAAATATCCATCAATAGCACTTGAAGCCTATTCTATTAGTACACTAGGATATTGGTATCCTGGGGTATCATATGGAAGCGTATGTTATGGTATTGTTGAAAATGATTATGGATTAAAAAATGATCCAAAACTTGGTAATCAAGTTCAATATTTTTTGTTTGATATAGAAAAAAGAGGAGTACCAATATTAAATATTGAATGGAGCATTGGTTTATGTTTTTGGTTAATTTTAGTTTTTGCGATATTAACAGTAAAAAAATTAGGCAAAAAAGCATTATACATATATGTCCCCGTATTTGGTATATGGCTTACTATGATGGCTGCATCGCCAGTATATGCAGAATTTAGATATGTTTATGGAGCATTTACTTGTTTACCATTACTTATGCTTATTCCATATATGAATTTTAAAAGTAATGATTGATATTTGATAGAAATATGCTATAATTGTTAAAGATTATGTTTAAGGAGTAGAAAAATGAAAAAGGAAAAAAAAATAGCTGTACTTATTCCATGCTATAATGAATCAAAAACAATAGAAAAAGTAATAAAAGATTATAAAGAAGTATTACCAGAAGCAGATATTTATGTTTATGATAATAATAGTACTGATGGTACTGATGAGATTGCAAGAAAAGCAGGAGCAATTGTAAAATATGAATATCGTCAAGGAAAAGGTAATGTAATTAGAAGTATGTTTAAAGATATAGATGCTGATTGCTATCTTATGATTGATGGAGATGATACATATCCAAAGGAAAATGCTAGAGAAATGTGTGATCTTGTATTAAATAAAGGTGCTGATATGGTAGTAGGTGATAGATTATCATCGACATATTTTACAGAAAATAAAAGACCATTTCATAATGTAGGAAATAGACTTGTTAGATGGCTTATTAATTCATTATTTAAAGGTCATATAAATGATATAATGACTGGTTATAGAGCGTTTAGTTATGAGTTTGTAAAGACATTCCCAGTACTATCAAAAGGCTTTGAAATAGAAAATGAAATGACAATACATGCACTTGATAAAAACATGTATGTAGAAGAATTGCCAGTTGAGTATAGAGATAGACCAGCAGGATCTGTATCAAAACTTAATACGTATAGTGATGGATTTAAAGTATTAAAAACAATTGCAAGATTATTTAAAGAATATAAGCCAATGATTTTCTTTGGACTTATAAGTTTATTATTTCTTATAATATCTGTAATATTTGGTGTTCCAGTATTCCATGATTATTTTAAAACAGGTTTAGTGGAAAGATTCCCAACATTAATATTTTCAGGATTCATGTTAATGGTTTCTCTTATAATGTTTACAATAGGGGTTATATTAGAAGTAGTAGCTAAAAAACATAGACAATTGTTTGAATTATTTTTAATTAATACAAAAAATAGTAAATAAAAACCAGGTTTTATATAACTTGATTTTTTTATAAAGATTTGTAAAATTTTGGAACAATTATTGAATTAATGCTTGCAAAATGATATTATATAATCTGTTGGCAGGTGAAAACATGATATTTGTAGATTTAAATAATAAAAATAAAACATTTTGTAAAAAGGTAATTAACATATTAAAAAAAAGTGATAAAAATATTGTAATTAATTCTAAATATTTTGAAAATAAATATAATAATATTAATATTTCAAATATAGAAAGTGAATTCGAATTAAAAAAATTATTTAAAAAAGCAGAGATTGTATTTGTTTTTGATATAAATGATTATAGAAAATATGTTGATTATTGCAAAAGGATTATATTGATTTATGATTCTAAAAACACAAATATACCTAAAAACAGAAAAAAAATTAATTTAGAATCTGAAAATGTGGATAATATTTATAATCTTTTGTATACGAATGAAGATAAGAAAGTCATAAGTTTGAAAAATAATATTGATTTATTCTTGTATTTTATTTTAATAACTATAATTTTTATTTTAAGTATTTTGCTTGTAAGTAAAGATGAAATTAATGGTAAAATGTCAAATATTAATAAAGAACTTAATAAGGAATTAAACACTTTAAAAGTGTCTAACAAAAATTATACTAACTATTTATTTTTAGGTGATTCAATAACAGATTTTTATGATTTAGATAAATATTATAAAGGCTATAAAGTAGTTAATAGTGGAATAAGTGGTAATCAAACAAGTGACATTTTAGACAATTTACAAAAGCGTGCTTATGTATATAATCCTTCTACGATTTTTTTACTTATTGGAACGAATGATTATATACATAATAAAAAAGAAGATGAAACGGTAAATAATATAAAAGAAATAGTAGATAAATTAAATAAAAATTTACCTAATGCGAAAATATATTTACAGTCAATTTATCCAATCAATGATACAGATGATCAAAAAATATCTAAGTCAATGGTTAGTATTAGAAATAATACTTCAATTAAAAAAATAAATTCTGAATTAAAAAAATATTGTAATGATAAAAATTGTACATATTTGGATATGTATAGTTTATTAGAGGATAAAGATGGTAATTTAAAACTAGAATATACAAAGGAAGGACTTCATATATCTAATGAAGGTTATGAAGTAATAACAAAAGAATTAAAGAAATATATGCATAAATAAGATTTGATATTTTAAATCTTATTTTTTAATGCTATAATTATTATAGTGTAGGAGAAATGGTAATATGAAAAATTTAAAATCGTTAGTAATTTTTATAGGAGCATCATTTATGTTACTTGTTGGGATACTTTTATGTATTAATGAAAAAAAAATAATTAATATGAATTATAAAATAGAAAAAATAGAAAGATATACTTATAATAAAGAATCAATAGTATTTTTAGGTGATTCTATAACAAGTAGATGTGATCTAAATAAATATTTCCCTAATTATAATGTATATAATAGTGGAATTGCAGGTAATATGACAAAAGATATATTAGATAATATGGAAAATAGAGTATTTGTATATAATCCAACTAAAGTATTTATACTTATTGGAACAAATGATTTAGTTTATAGTGGACTTGATAATGATGGAATAAAAAATAATATTGAAGAAATAATTAATAAAATATATGAAAAAAATAGTAATATAAAAATATATTTGGAGTCAATATATCCAGTTAATAATTCAATTAATAAGGAAATAGTGGAAACAAGAACAAATGATAATATTAAAGATTTAAATAATAAAATAGAAAAAATATGTAATAACAAATGTACATATATAAATATGTATGATAATTTAACAGATAAAAATGGTAACATGAAAAGAATTTATACAGTAGATGGACTTCATCTTAATAAGATAGGTTATAAAGTTATAACAAATAAATTAATAAAATATTTAGATGAATAAATATTAGAAGGTGTAAGTATGAAAAGAAAAATTGCCATATCATTAATAATTGTATTTATGGTGTTTAGCGCAATAACATTTATTTTAACTAAAATATATAATAATAAATATAATGTTTTAATTGATTATGTGAATCCAAAAATAAAAAGTACAAAAGAAGAAATAAAAAGTAATACAAATAAATTAAATGAAATAAAAGAAAAGAATGACAGTAAACAAAAGGTACAAGACAATATGAATAAATATATTGGTGAACTTGAAAATAGGGTAAAAACTTATGAAAAATAAAAAAATAATAATTTTAGTATTACTTTTTATATCATTTTGTTTTTTATTGTTTTGCTTATTTAATTTTTATAAATTATATGATAGCAAAATAAAAGTATATGAAAAACAAAAACATACATATGAAAATTTAAAAAAAGAAAATAATAAACTAAAAGCAGAAATTACTAATGAAACAAAAAGAGGAGAAAAGTTAGAAGATAGTTATAAATTATTAAATGAAAAAAAAGAATCTTTAGAAAAAGTTATAAATGAAAAAGAAGCAGAGAAAGAAAAAGAAGCTAAAGAACAAAATCAAGATTATACTAAAAAAGTAACAGGCAAAGTAATTTATTTAACTTTTGATGATGGACCATCAAATTATACAGAAGATATATTGAATACACTTGATAAATACGATGTAAAAGCAACATTTTTTGTTACATGTTCTGGTAGTCTAGATAAATATGCTAAAAAGATAATTGAGAAAGGTCATACATTAGGACTTCATACGTGTACACATAGATACAATACTATTTATTCATCTGAAGAAAATTATTTTAATGATTTAAATTCTATTAGTAATAAAGTGGAAGAATTAACTGGTTATAAAAGTAAATATATTCGTTTTCCTGGTGGATCTAGTAATACAATAAGCAGATTTAATAAAGGTATTATGACAAGACTTACACAAAAAGTAACAGAAGATGGATATAAGTATTATGATTGGAATATAGATTCTGGTGATGCTGCTGGAGCAGATAAAGAGGGTGTATATAATAATGTTATTAGTGCATTAAAAAAACATAATTATAGTACTAATATGGTTTTAATGCATGATATAAAAGTTTCTACTAAAGATGCTTTAGATAGCATTATAAAAGATGCTTTAGATATGGGATATACATTTTCTAATATAAATGATTACACTAATGAGGTTCATCATAGAATTAATAATTAAAGATTCATAATATCATTAAATAAATTTAAAGTCTTATGTTTATTTTTAGAAACTAATGTTAAATATTCATATGTATCTTCACTAATATCTACGCCTAATTTTAATCTTTCTATTTGTGAAGAAGGAAAGTCATAATCTTCATTTTTAATATGATATTTAGATTCTATTTTTAAATATTCAAAAATAGAATGATATAGATTCATAAAATTTTCATATGGAGTATTAGACTTTATATTTTTATATCTTTTTAATAATGTTTTAGCAATTAAAATATTAAATTTTTGAATATTTTTTTCTATTATATCTATATCTAAACTATTTATAAAATTTAATGTATTAATAAATGAATTTATATCAGCATCATACTCAGAAAAGAAAATATCATGATATTTATAATAAGTATTTTTATTTAAAAATGTAAAAATATTATCTACTAATAATAAATCTTTTACAAGTAATGAATATTTAAAATTTAAGTATTTACTATTAAGTTTTGAATCTAATAAAAATTTGGTTTGATTAACATGTTCTAATTCGTGATTAATTACATATAAATTGTAAATATTAACATTGTTCATATCTTTAATAATGCCATTATTTTGTTCTTTTTTTGTAATCATATTTTCCATAATATTACTACTTTTAAATAAGATATCATTTAAATTAATTGTTATCCTTTTATCTTGAACACTATATTCATTTTCATCATCTTTATCAAAAATAATATTTTCTATATAATTTTTTAAATTTCTTTTTATTATTTCTTCTTTTATATATTCTAAAAAAATAGTATCATCTATAAATTCTTTATTTATAAAATTTTCTTTCATCATAAAAATCACCTGATTAATAATTTGTATATTATTATATCTATTTTTATAAAAAAATCTATAAAAAATGTAATAGTTGTGACAAATTTATTTATATAAATTATAAAGATATTTGTATTTTCAAAAAAATATGATATAATAGCAGAGGTTAAAAACGAGGAGTGAAGTAAAATGAAAATAAGAAACATAGCAATAATTGCGCACGTTGACCATGGTAAAACAACGCTTGTAGATCAATTATTAAAACAATCTGGTACATTTAGAGATAATGAAGAAGTAAATGAAAGAGCAATGGACTCAAATGATATTGAAAGAGAAAGAGGAATAACTATACTTGCTAAACCAACCGCAATCAACTATAAAGATTATAGAATTAATATTCTAGATACTCCAGGTCACGCAGACTTTGGTGGTGAAGTAGAAAGAATTATGCATATGGTTGATGGTGTACTTTTAGTAGTAGATGCTTATGAAGGTGTTATGCCACAAACTAAGTTCGTACTTAAAAAAGCAATGGAAGCAGGTTTAAAACCAATAGTTGTTGTAAACAAAATAGATAAACCAGCAGCAAGACCTGCAGAAGTAATTGATGAAATATTAGAATTATTAATAGAACTTGATGCTAATGAAGAACAATTAGAATTCCCAGTTGTATATACATCTGCAATTAATGGAACATCTAGTATGGATCCTGATGTAAGTACACAAGAAAAAACAATGGATAACATATTTAATTTAATTATAAATGAGGTACCAGAACCATGTATGGATAGTGAAAGTCCACTTCAATTCCAACCAGCATTATTAGATTATAATGATTATGTAGGTAGAATTGGTGTAGGTAGAATAGCACGTGGAACAATGAAATTAAATGAAATGGTATCATGTGTTAGATTAGATGGAAGTATTAAAAAGTTTAGAATACAAAAAATATATGGTTATTTAGGTCTTAAAAGAATAGAAGTACAAGAAGCAAAAGCAGGAGATATAGTTGCTATCGCTGGTCTTCCAGACTTAGAAGTTGGAGAAACAATATGCACAGAAGGCAAGGAAGAAGCACTTCCACATTTAAGAATAGACGAACCAACACTTCAAATGACTTTTGGAGTTAATTCATCACCATTCGCAGGTAAAGAAGGTAAATTTGTAACTGCTTCTAAAATAGAAGAAAGACTTAGAAAACAATCTGAAAGTGATGTATCATTAAAAATTGAGCCAAATGATTCAGAAAGTTGGATAGTTTCTGGTAGAGGAGAACTTCATTTATCAATATTAATTGAAAATATGAGAAGAGAAGGATTTGAACTTCAAGTATCAAAACCAGAAGTAATATTAAGAGAAGTTGATGGTAAAATTTGTGAACCATATGAAGATGTACAAATAGAAGTACCAGAAGAAAATGTTGGACCAGTTATTGAAGCTTTAGGTAAAAGAGGCGGAACAATGGAAAGTATGACTAATTTACCAGGATTAGTTAAATTAAATTATATAGTTCCATCAAGAGGTTTAATTGGATTTACAACAGACTTTATGACAATGACAAAAGGTTATGGAATACTTAATCATACATTTAGAGAATATTTACCAAAAGCAGATGCTGAAGTTGGTGAAAGAAGTTTAGGTGTTTTGGTTTCTATGGAAAATGGTAAAACAACTGCTTATGCACTTGGTGCATTAGAAGACAGAGGAGTTATGTTTGTTGAACCAGGTGTAGATGTATATGAAGGTATGATAGTTGGTGAAAATAATAGAGAAAATGACCTTGCAGTAAATGTTGTTAAAGGTAAGAACTTAACAAATACAAGAAGTGCAGGTAAAGATCACACTGTAGTACTTAAGAAAACAAGACCTATAACTTTAGAATATGCTCTAGAATACATAAATACTGATGAACTCGTTGAAGTAACACCAGTAAACTTTAGAATGAGAAAGAGAATTCTTAATACTGAAGAAAGAAAAAAATTCGATGCAAGAAATAAATAATACCATTTAGGTATTTTTTTTCTTAAAAATTTGACTGATTTAAATTTTTCTGATAGAATACTAAGCCAAAAGAAGGGGATTTATATGAAAAAAATATTAAATTATTTATTATGGTTACCATTTGCGGTATCAATTAGTTCTTTTGTCTTATATTTTGTAACTGCAGTAAAAATAAAATTAAAGAATACATTTGTTACTGAAAGTATACAAAATACTTTAAAGATGTATTTAATTATAGGATTAATATCATTATTTATTGGTTTATTAATTGTATTTGTTAAGAAGGTAATTAAATTATTTAAAACTGATAATAATGTTAAAGAAATAAAGACAATTAAAAATGAAAAAAATGATGATAAAAATATTTTTATGTTAAAAATAGTTAATCCAGTTTTTTCTGATAATAAAATAATAGGTACTTTAGAAGAAACAGATCAACATATAGAAGTATATATAGAAAAAAAGAAAAAAGCAGATGTAAATTTTGATACAGTTTCATGCCCTGAATGTTCAGGTTTAATATCAAAAGATGCTGCTATATGTCCACATTGTGGAGTATTATTTGATGAAAAAATAATTAATATAGTAAATGATAATAAAAAGAAATTACAAAAGAAAAATAAAAAGTTTAGTTTAAAAAAATTCATTTTAGACACATTATTAATTTTATTATTTATGTTTTTAACATTTCTAGTTGTTAATTTATTAATAAATAAAAGTGCAGAAAATTATAATAATGTAAATGGTACTAATGTAGTAAGTGAGAAGTAAAAAAATTACTTCTTTTTTTATTTAATTTGCTTGTTTTATACTGTTAACTATGAGATAATATGCTTGGAACATTTATTGTGAGTGTCATCCTCCTTGATAAAAAAGAAAGGAGGGATAAAAATGAAAAAAAGAACTTTTATCATTAAAGTCCTTAGATACATTTCTATCATTTTATTACTCCTTACCATATTGGTATTAGTATTAAAAATATAAGACACTCAAAACCTGAGTGTCTAACCTAATTAATGGGTGACATTCACTAACCAAAATAAATGTTCCCTTTTTTATTTTATGCAAGATTCCTTGCTTGTATTCATTGTAACATATAATTTTTTTTATGTCAAAATTAAATAAGAGGATTTTCTATATCAGATACTGTTAGACTTTGTTCATTTTTATTTAAATATGAAACAAAAAGTATAACTATTGCGCTTATAAGAGTTAATACATTTGTGCTTAAAAGAAGTGAACTTTTATATTTTGCAACTGCATTATTTTTTTCATTTATATAATTTTTATAACCAACATATAAACTAGTAACAACTACAACTAGTATTACAATTCTATTATAAAAAGAAATATTTAAAGCTTCTTTGTTTGTAAATAATTTCTTTCTATTTGTTACAGTTAATTTTTCATTATATGTGATTAAAAGGGACACAATTGATGCGATTATAAAAATAGAAGATGATATTAATTGTAGGTCAAGAAGAAAAACTTCTTCTTTTTTATTAGTATTTTCTTTCATATTTAATTATATTCAAAGTAAATATAGGTTATTTATACTTGTTTGATTTAAGATATTGTTATATAATTATTAAAGAAAGTAGGTATCAAGTTGAAAGAGAAGAAGAAAAAAAACACATTTGCGAAAAATGTATTAATGTTAATGTTTTCGCAAGTTTTAATAAAATTATTAGGCCTTATATATAGACTTGCAATTACAAATGTAAAAGGATTTGGTGATGTAGGTAATGGTTATTACTCTGCAGGATATCAGGTATATGCAGTACTTTTAATAATATCATCTCAAGGTATTCCAGGTGCTGTATCAAAACTAGTATCTAATAAAGTTGCTAAAGGTAAATATAATGAAGCACATAGAGTATTTAAAGTATCTATGGTGGTATTTGGAATAATTGGTTTTATAGCATCATTACTTTTACTTTTATCCGCAAATTTTGTATCATCAAAAATATTAAATGTTCCAGATGTATCTTATGTATTAAAAGTTTTATCTCCAGCAATATTCTTTGTATGTGTATCAGCAGTTATAAGAGGTTATTTTGCAGGACTTGGAACAATGAAAGCATCAAGTGTTTCACAAGCACTAGAACAATTCTTTAACTGTGTTCTTACAATAACATTTGTTTATGCATTAATAGGAAAAGAACCATATATAATGGCTGCAGGTGGTAATTTATCAACAACACTTGCAATACTAATTTCATTCTCATACTTAATTGTATTCTATAAAAAGAATATTAAAGAGTGGAGAGAAGAGTCAGACGATGTAGTTATAACAACAAAAGAAGAAAATAAAAAAATGGTTAAAATGATAATTGCAACTGCTATTCCTTTAACAGTAGGTTCTGTAATAAGTGTTGTTACAAGTTTTATTGATACTGTAACAGTTAGTAATTGTATACAGATTGCATATTCTGGAATACTAAAAAGTAAAATACTTCTAGAAAAAGAAGCAATGAGATTAACAGGTATATTATCTAAAGTTGATACACTTGTAAATCTTCCACTTGCTGTAAATTTATCATTTTATTCAGCATTAATACCCGAAATAACAGCAGCTATATCTAAAAAAGATTTTAAGTCTGCATCTAAAAAAATATCATTTTCAATAAGTTCATCATTACTTATTTTAATACCATGTGCAATTGGATTTATAGTACTTGCAGATCCAATACTAAAAATGCTTTATCCAAATGCATCAGATGGTGCGCATATCCTTCAAATAGCAGCTGTAACTATGGTATTTGTTGGTATAAATCATACAATACAAGGTTCTTTATTTGGACTTGGAAAAATGTATACACCAGCACTTGCACTTTTAATAGGATGTGTAATTAAGATAGGACTTAACTTAGTTTTAATAACTAATCCAAATATAAATATATATGGTGCGGTAATAAGCTCATTTATATGTCAATTTGTAGTATTTATGATTGTATATATAACAATGAAAAGAAATATTAAAGTTAAATTTGAACCTGTAAAACATATTATAAAACCATTACTTGCAGGTTTAATAATGGGCGCCGTAATATTCTTCATAAATTATTTATTTAATGGAGTTATAAGAAATAGTATTCTTACAATTATTAACATTATGATTGGTGCAGTAGTTTATTTAATTTCAGTATTCGCACTTAAAATACTTAGTAAAGATGAAATATTAATGCTTCCTAAGGGAGAAAAAATATATAATTTACTTGTTAAATTAAAATTTTATAAATAGGAGGTTTACATGAACGAACTTATAATAAATAAAGATGATTTAGTGCATAATATAAATATAATAAAAAATTATGAGAAAGAAGAAAATTATACTATTTTTGCAGTAGTAAAAGGTAATGCATATGGCCTTGGAGTAAATGAATTTACTAAAGTACTTATAGATAATGGTATAAATAATTTTGCGGTAGCGTCATCTACTGAAGCCATTAATTTAAGAAAAAATATAAAAGAAAAAATATTATTACTTACGCCATATATAAATGAAGAAATATTAAGTAATCTTATAAAAAATGATATTACATTAACTATTGATTCAAGTATGGGTGCAAGGTTAGTAAATGAAATATCTAAAAAGTTAAACAAAAAAGTATATGCACATATAAAAATAGATACAGGATTATCTAGATATGGATTTGATTATAAAAATTATAAAGAAATAATAAATATGATAAAAGAAAATGAAAATATAATATTTGAAGGAATTTATTCACATTTTTCAAATTCACTTGCGAGTGATAATTCATTTAGTAATATTCAATATGAAAGACTTATTAATGTAATAGAAAAGATAGAAAAAGAAAAAATTACATTCAAATATAAACATATATGTAATTCATCAGGATTCTTTAAATATAAAGATAAACATTTAAATGCAGCAAGAGTAGGATCAGCATTTTCTGGATGTGCTACAGGAATAAAAACAGATTTAAAAAAGATTGGATTATTTCATACAAAATTAACAAAGGTAAGAAATATTAAAAAAGGTGATTATGTTGGATATGCTAATTCTTATACTTCAAAAAAAGATATGAAGATAGGAATATTAGAGACTGGTTATTATGATGGTGTAGGGATTGAACTTATTACTCAAAGATTTAAGTTTAAAAGTAGATTAAAAAATGCTCTATTATCATTAAAGTCATTAATAAAAGGTGATAATATGACTCTTAATATAGATGGAAAAATTATAAATGTAATTGGTCAAATAGGAATGCATGATGTAGTTATAGATATTACAGGCTTAGATTATAAAGAAGATGATGATATATATTTCTATTATAGACCAGTATATATAAATGAGAATGTAAAAAGGGTTTATAAGTAAAGGGTGGTTATTTATGAAAAGATTATATTTTATTTTAGTACTTTGGATAGGAAAATTTGGTAATGTTTTATGTAAAATATTTCATAAATCAGGAACAATGATTTCTGGTAAAGTAGCAGTTAAATTACAAAAGAATTTTGTTAAATATTTTAGAAATATTGATTATGATAAGGTTATATTTATAACAGGAACAAATGGTAAATCAACAACAACTAATCTTGTTAGTCATACAGTTAAAATGGCAGGTAAAGAGGTTGCGACTAATACAGAAGGCGCAAATATGATGAGTGGTGTTGCAACAACACTTATTAAAAATTCTAGCCTTTTTGGTAAATTTAATAAAGAATTTTTAATACTAGAAATAGATGAAAGAAGTCTAAGAAATATATTTAAAGTATTACCTGCTAAAAACTTATGTATAACAAACTTACAAAAAGACCAAGTACAAAGAAATGGTGATCCAGATTTTATTTATCAAATGTTTAAAGGTGCGGTAAATAAAGATGTTACATTATTTGTTAATAATGAAGAACCAAGAAGTAGATCATTAGAAGACTATGTAGGTAAAGTTGTATATTATAGTATGGAAAAAAATTCAAAGACATTTACAAAAGATGACTTCTATACTGTTACACTAGCATGTCCTAAGTGTAGTCATAAGATTAATTATGAATATTATAATATAGAAAATATAGGTAAATTTCATTGTACTAATTGTGATTATAAAAGTGTTAAAAAAGCAAATACTACAGTAAGAGAAATAGATTTTGAAAATCATACATTTAGATGTGCAGGAAATACTTATAAAGTAACATATATGAATCCATTTTATGTATATAACTATGCGCTAGCAATTGCAATATGTAAAAAATATAATATAGGTTATGAAGATATTCAAAAAGGTTTTGAAACATTTAAAAACCCAGCAGATAGAAGAGAAGTTTATCATTATAAGGGTAAGACTATTCATTATCTAAGAATAAAGCAAGAAAATCCAGAAACAATGCAAAATGCATTAGATACAATTGCTAGAGATAATACTAAAAAAGCAATATTTATGGGATTATATGAGATAAAAGATTTCCCACCAGCATATACAAATACATTTTATTTCTTTGATTGTGACTTTAAGAAATGTGTTAGTGATTTAGTAGAAGAATATGTATGCTTTTCAAAGACAGTTGCGTATGATACAGCAAATAGAATGATATATGCAGGAGCAAAAGAAAATAAAATTAAAGTATATGATGTAGAAGATGACTTTGATTTAATATTTGAGGATTTAGATAAATTAAAAACAGATAATATCTATATAATAACAGGTATGAAACCATATAAAAAAATAAAAGAATTCTTTAAAAAAGGTGATAATAATGAGTAATATAGTAAATGTAGCGTGGATGTATCCTGATATACTTAATTTACACGGTGAAAGAGGTAATGCAAAAGCATTTGAACTTGTAAGTAAAAAAATGGGTGTTAAACTTAATATTGATAGGATAGATGATATAGATTCAAATATAAATTATGAAAACTATGATATTTTACTTTTTAATGCTGGTGAATTAAAACATATTGAAAAGGTAAAAGAAAGATTAGAAAATGATATAGATAAAATAAAAGAATATATAAAAAATAATAAAATAATATTTGTAACAGGTACAACAGGAGCTTTATTTGCACATAATATAGATAGATTAGATGGTAGTTCCTTTAATGGATTAAATCTTCTTGATATGGATGTAAAAGAAAGAAATATGGTACTTGGTGATGATTTATATTATAAATTTGAAAAAATGGAAATAATGTCATCACAAATACAAATGATAGATATTACTTTAAACAAAGCAAAAGAGTTTGGAAAAATAATATATGGTTATGGTAATGATGGAAAGAATGAAGGCGCTAGAAATAAAAATTTATTATTTACAAATGCACTTGGTCCAGTACTTGTAAAAAATCCATGGCTTACTGAATATTTAATTAATTTAGCATTAAAAAATAAGGGACTAAAAGAAATAAATAAAAAGATAGATTTTGATTTGGAATTAAAATCTTTAGAAAGTGCTAAAGATTTTATAAATAAAAAAATAGAAAAAGAAAGAGGTAATGAATAATGAAGAAAAAGGGTGTTGTAATATCATTAATAGTTGTAATTGCTCTATTAATGGCTTTAATTATTGTATCTATGTTTAGCAAAGATTCAAAAAGTGATGATAAAAAAAATGATAATAAAACTGAAAATGAAGTAATAGAAAATATTGATCAAAAAATATATTTTGGTGAAATATTAAAATATTTATATTTAGATGATGATAAATATATTTTATTTTCACAAGATACAAATGGTGGAATAGTTATTAGTTCAAGTGTAGATAGTAATACAGCAAAAATAAATACAGAAAACTATACTACAATGAAAGCAATAGGAAGCAAAGTTGATGGTAATAATGTAACTATTGGTATTTTAATGTCAGATGTAAACGAAAATACTAAGGCATATATAATAAATATTGATAAGAAAAATTTAAATAAAGAAATAACTAGTAATTCAAGTGTTGCACTTAATAATATAAGTAATTCAATATTACCAGTTAATTTTGATAAAGCTATTAGTTTTATCGGTATTTATAAAAAAGATAAAAAAGAAAATATCATGTTAGTTAGCGATAGTGAATTTTATTTAGTAAACAATAAAGGAGAAACTTCAGTATTGGTTTTAGGAGAAAGTGAAAAATAACACTTTTTTCTTTTTAAAAATTATTTATGGTTGTAATTTTAATGTTCATATAGTAAAATATAATAAGTAAAAAAGGAGTGTTAATATGGGAAGAGCATATGAAGTTAGAAAGGCATCAATTCAAAAAACGGGAGCAGCTAAAGCAAAATTATATTCAAATTTTGCAAAAGAAATTTATTTAGCAGCTAAACAAGGTGGAACAAGTGTTGATGCAAATGCAAGTTTAAAAAGATTAGTAGAAAAAGCTAAAAAGAGTCAAGTACCAGCAGATATAATTAATAGAGCAATTGATAAAGTTAATAATGGTGCTGATGAGAGTTATACATCTTGTAGATATGAAGGATTTGGTCCGGGAGCATCTACTTTAATAGTTGATTGTCTAACAGATAATGTAAATAGAACAGTAGGTCTTGTAAGAGCGGCATTTACTAAATGTAAAAGTAAATTAGGTGTAGAAAATTCAGTATCACATTTTTATGAAAATTTATCAGTAGTTGGATTTAAAGGTATGAGTGAAGAAGAAGCATTAGATGCTTGTTTAATGGATGATGTAGACATTAAAGATATTGAAACAGATAATGATTTAACTATTATTTATGGTGATCCAAAAGATTTACATAAAATAAAAGAAGCTTTAAGAAAAGCAAAAAGTGATATAGAATTTGAAATTGATGAAATAAGTATGCTTCCACTTGACAAAGTAAAATTAGAAGGTGAAGAACTTGAAATGTTTAATAAACTTTTATCAATGCTTGATGATGTAGAGGATGTTCAAGAAGTATACCATAATGTAGAACTATAATTAGTTCTTTTTTTGTAAAGTAAGTAATAAATTTAAGAAAATCACTTGCAAGGAAAAATAGAAGATGATAAACTTAAATATAGAATAGGCTAGTTTTTTTGTGCCATAATAAGTAGTAGGAGAAAAAATATGAAAAAAGAAAAAGGGTTTACATTGATAGAATTATTAGCAGTAATAGTAATACTTGCAATACTAATGGTAATAGCAGTACCAAAAATATTAAATGTAATAGAAAATAGTAGGAAAAGTGCAGCAGAAAGTAGTATAAAATTAGTGAAAGATGCGATAAAAACACAAGTAACATCAGAAAGTATAATGGGAACAAATTTTACAAGTGATGAAAGTGGATGTTATATATTTAACTTTGATGATCAAACAAGTGGGAATGTGAAAGAATTAAAACTAAAGAATAAAGAAAAATTATCAGGAACAATAAAATATTGTAATGGGAATTTTACAAATAATACACTTTCTTTTGATGGACAAGATATGAAAACAGTAGTATGTAAAAGGGCAAGTAAAGAAACACTTCATACAGAAACTTGCTCACAAACAAATCCATCATATTATTGTAGTGGTGCAGGATTATCAGGACAAACAATAACATATGGAAACACTGCAATAACAGAAAATAAATTAAAATCAGGAGATGCATTTGATTGTGATGTAAACGGTGATGGAAAGTATGATTCAAAAACAGAAAGATTTTATTATGTAAGTGACTATTATAATACAAGTACAAAAGAATTTGAAAATGGTACAGCAGTATTAATATATTATAATAATGTATCGGAGGGTGAATCAAGTAACAATACAACATATGAATATTATGGATCAGCTAATGAAAATTATCATGGACCAGTCACAGCTATTAAACAATTACCAACAACAAGTCAGTGGAAAAATGTAAGCTTAAAGAATAGTGTAAGAGCAATATTAAATGAGAAAGGTGGAAATACAATAACAGGTGGAACAATATTGCCAAGTAATTTTAGTTATGCAGGATATTCAGCAAGATTACTTACAATTCAAGAAGTAAATAAAGCATGTTCTATAAATACAGATTTAACTACAATAGGGGATTTAGACAATTGTAATTATTTATTTGAAAATACAAAATATTCAAGCATATCAAAGGTAACATATGGATATTGGTTTGAAAATGCTCGTTTCGATTATTCTACGGATGTTTGGTTTGTGAATGGTTATCGTCGTAAGGCTTATCCAAGTTCTGTTTCATATATTGATAATCGAGGTGTGCGTCCTGCTATCGAAGTTCTAAAATCTAATATAGAATATTAAAATATGATTTAAAAGTCATATTTTTTATTTGCTAAGTTATAAATGATAAATTATATCTTTAAAAATTTAATTTTAATTTCATAAATATTGTATATAAAAAGTAAATATAACAATTTATCTATTGATAAAGATTGCAAATTATTATATAATAATATAGATTTTTTGTAAGGAGGAAGTTTATGAAAAACGTACATGAAATAGAAATAAAAGTAGAAGGAAAAGAATGGGAAGATGCAATTACTAAATCATTTAATAAAAATGTTCAAAATGTAAAAGTAGATGGATTTAGAAAAGGTAAAGTTCCAAGAAATATTTTTGAAAAGAAATATGGTAAAGAAAGTTTATATAATGATGCAATTGATTTTGTATTACAAGAAAAATATGCAACAGTTATTAATGATAGTAAGTTAATACCTATAATTCAACCTACAATTGATATAAAAGAAATTGATGATGAAAAATTAGTATTAACATTTAGAATTACAACTAAACCAGAAGTAAAGGTTGAAAAATATACTAAATTAGGTGTTAAAAAAGGTGAAGTAAAAGTAACAGAAGAAGAAGTTAAATCAAGAATCAACAGTTTACTTGAACAATATGCTGATATTGTTATTAAAGATGGTAAAATTGAAAATGGTGATACAGCTGTTATTGATTTTGAAGGATTTAAAGATGGTGTAGCATTTGATGGCGGTAAAGCTGAAAACTATCCATTAGAAATTGGAAGTAATACATTTATACCAGGTTTTGAAGAACAATTAATCGGTCTTAAAGCTGGAGATGAAAAAGATATAAAAGTAACATTCCCAGAAGATTATGCTCAAGAAGACTTAAAAGGACAAGAAGCAGTATTCAAAATAAAAGTTCATGAAGTTAAAACTAAAGAATTACCAGAAATGGATGAAGAATTCTTTAAAGATTTAGGTTATGAAGGTGTTGAAACTGAAGAACAATTAAAAGATTTAGTAAAAGCTGATCTTGAAGCTAAAAAAGAATATGAACTTGAAAATAAATATGTTGATGATTTACTAGAAGAAGCTGCTAAACATACAGTTGTAGATCTTCCAGAAGAATTAGTTCATGAAGAAATTCATAGAATGATGCATCAATATGAAGAAAACTTAAAAATGCAAGGAATAACACTTGATATGTTCTATCAATTTACAAATTCTACAGCAGAAGATTTAGAAAAACAAATGCATCCAGAAGCAGAAAAAAGAGTTAAATATAGATTTATGCTTGAAGAAATTGCTACTTTAGAAAAAGTTGAAGTAACTGATGAAGAAGCAAATAAAGAAGCAGAAGATTTAGCTAAAAAATATAATACAACTAAAGATGAATTACTTGCGCAAATTGGCGGAATAGATGCATTAAAATATGAACTTGAAATGCAAAAAGTAATTGAAATATTAAAAAAATAGTAGACCCTAAAAAAGGATCTACTTTTTCTTTTAAAATATGTCTAAAATTCATTGACAATTTTTTTAAATAAATTATAATAAACATTGTTTATTAAATTACTTGATGAGGAGGCAAATTATGATTAAGACAAAATTACCAGTAATTGTTTTACGTAACCTTGTTTTGCTTCCTCATGGAGAGATAAAACTTGAAATATCAAATGCAGATGATAAAAATATTATAGATAATTCAATTAAATATCATGATAACTATGTAATACTTGTTTCAGCAAAAGGTCTAATAAATGAAAATATTGAATTAACAGAACTTCCTAATGTAGGTATAATTGGTAAAATAACTAGTAATTTTGAACTTCCTAATAATCATATAAGGATTAATATAGAAGGAATTAATAGAGCGAGTATATTTAATTATATTGATAATAAAAATTCGAATTTAGAAGCTGTTATAGGGCCTATTAGTATAGATGAAATTGATAAGGATGAAGAAGAAGCAAATTTAAGACTATTAAAAAGAGAATTTGCAGGTTATATATCAATATCACCAAATATATCTAATAATATAATAATAAAATTAAATGAAGAAACAAATCTTGATAAATTAACAGATAAAATAGCAAATATGATTCCGTTTAATTTTGAAAATAAAAATAAATATATATATGAATTTAATTCTGTTAAAAGATCTGATATGTTAATTAAACAAATTGCTGAAGAAAAAAATATAAGTTATATTGAAAGAAAAATAGAAGAAAAAGTTAAAAGGGAATTAGATAAATCCCAACAAGAATTTATATTGAAAGAAAAAATAAAAGCTATTAAAGAAGAACTTGGTGAAACTGATAATAAAGATGAAGAAATATCTGATTTAAAAAATAAAATAGAAAATTTAAATGCTCCATCAAATATAAAGGAAAAATTATTAAAAGAAGTTAATAAATATGAAATGATGAGTTTAGTATCGCCTGAATTATCAATAGTTAAAAATTATATAGATACTGTTCTTTCTCTTCCTTTTGGAATATATACAAAAGACTTAAAAAATATTCAAAAAATAGAAGAAGAACTAGATAAAACTCATTATGGACTTAAAGATGTTAAAAATAGAATACTTGAATATATTGCTGTTAAAGAACTTACAAATGATATTAAAAGCCCAATTATTTGTTTAGTAGGTCCACCAGGTGTAGGTAAAACATCGCTTGCATATTCTATTTCACAAGCATTACATAGAAATTTTGTAAAAATATCTGTTGGCGGTGTTAATGATGAAGCAGAAATTATTGGACATAGAAGAACTTATATAGGTTCAAAACCAGGAAGAATAATAGAAGGTTTAATTAAAGCAAAATCATCTAATCCAGTATTTTTGATTGATGAAATAGATAAAATGACAAAAGATATTAAGGGTGATCCATCATCATGTCTTTTAGAAGTACTTGATCCAGAACAAAATAGCACATTTTATGATAATTATATAGAAGAAGCATTTGATCTATCAAAAGTAATGTTTATTTTAACTGCAAATAGTTTATTAGATATACCATATGCATTAAGAGATAGACTTGAAATAATAAATTTAACAAGTTATACAACTTTCGAAAAACTTGATATTGTTAAAAATTATATGTTTTCTAAATTATTAAAAGAACATGGGCTTACTAAAAATAATTTAATAATAGATGATGAAACAATTAATTTTATAATAAAACATTATACAAAAGAAGCTGGAGTACGTGAACTTGAAAGAGTATTGTCATCTTTAATGCGAAAAATAGCTAAAGAAATTATTACAGGTTCTAAAAGAAAGAAATTTGTACTTAATGAGGAAGATGTTATTAGGTTATTAGGTAATATAAAATATGTTGATATTGGTACTACAATTAATAATCCTGGTGTTGTAAATGGACTTGCATATACTGATCTTGGAGGTTCAATTCTTCCAATAGAAGTATCTCATTATAAAGGAAAAGGTAATGTTAATATGACAGGTTCACTTGGTAATGTTATGAAAGAAAGTGCACAGATATCTATTGGATACATTAAAAACAATTATAAAGAATTTGGTGTTGATATTAAGAAGTTAAATGATGATGATATACATATAAATGCATTACATGCAGGAATACCAAAAGATGGACCATCCGCAGGAATTACATTAGTAACAGCTATTTTAAGTTCATTTTTAAATAAAAAAATTGATAATAAGATAGGTATGACTGGTGAAATAACTTTAAATGGTAATATTTTAGGAATAGGTGGTTTAAGAGAAAAATCTATCGCAGCGTATAATTCTGGAATTAAAAAAATATTTATTCCAAAGGAAAATGAATCTGATATATCAGAAATTCCAAAAGAAGTATTAGATTCATTAGAAATTGTTTTTGTAAGTAATTATTCTGAAATATTTAATAATTTATTTAATTAGAGTTCTAAAATAGAACTCTTTTTAATATTATTAATTAGAAGTGAGGGATAAAATGAAAAAAATTGTACCATTTACAAAAGATATTAAATTTAATACAAAGATCTATGAAATAACAAGTATTTCACTTGAACATAATTTATCATTAGAAGAAAATAATATAGTTTCTGGAGAATTTATTATAAGTGGTGAATATAAAATAAATGATTCATCTATTAATTCAGAACCTTTTATATATGGACTTCCATTTGATATATCTTTAGATACTAAATATGATACTAATAGATTAAAAATAGATATTGATGATTTTAAATTTGAAATTGTAAATGAAGAAATATTAAGAGTAAATATTGATGTGTTAATTGAGGGTATTGAACTTATCGAAATGGAAGAAGAAAAAGATATAACAGAAGAAATTAAACCAGATTTAATTATAGAATCTAGAAATGATAAAAATGATGAGGAAGAATTAAATATAGAAGAAAAAGAAGAAGTAACAAATGATGAATCTGATGATAGGTTTACTATATTTGAAAATATAATAAATAAGAAGGAGGAAAATCAAATGAAAGAAAGTACTGATTTATTTCTTCAAACTGATGAAAAAATAGAAAAAGTAAGTAGTGATAATACTTCTGTTCAAACTATGAATTCTATATTTAATAATTTTGATAATAATGATGAAAAATATGTTAGTTATTATGTACATATTGTTAGAGAATCTGATAATATAGATACTATTTGTTTAAAATATGGTGTAAGTATTGATATGATAAAAGAGTATAATAATATAGATCAAATTACCCTTGGAAATAAAATAATAATTCCTTATATAGAAAATGAGACAATTTAAAAAGATATTAGATAAAAACGACCTAAAGGTAAATAAATATACTATGAAAGGTAAAGCCATGATAGTAGATACTCCTTTGGGTCAATTTGTTTTAAAAAAGGGTAATAATAATAAAATATATAAATATTTAGCATCAAGAAATTTTGAATATTTTCCAAAATTAATAGATTCAGATGAAGAAGAAACTATATATGAGTATATAGAGGATATAAATTATGATGATAGTCAAAGAGCATTTGATATTATTCATGTAATTGCGCTTTTACATAGTAAAACAACATATTATAAAGAAGTAGATTATGATGAATATAAAACAATATATGAAGAGACAATTAATAAAATAGATTATATATATAATTATTATTTAGATATAATAAATGTAATTGAATCTAAAATATATATGAGTCCATCTGAATATTTAATTGCAAGAAATATATCAAAAATATTTTCATGTATCTATTTTTGTAAAAATGAAATGGAATCTTGGTATGAATTAGTTAAAACAAAAAAAAGAAAAAGAGTTGTAACTCTTCATAATAATTTAAAACTTGATAATTTAATTAAAAATAAGCAAACATTTTTAATTAGTTGGGATAAAAGTAAGATAGATATGCCTATATATGATATTGTAAACTTTTATAATAGATATGCACTTAATTTTGATTTTAAAGGTCTTTTAAGTGAGTATGAAAGAATATTTCCTCTTCTTGAAGATGAAAAAAAGTTATTAGGTGTATTAATTTCAATTCCTGAAAAAATTACTAATACAAAAAGTGAATATGAAATGGTTAAGAGTGTTAGACATTTACTTGATAAAATATATAAAACTGAAATATTATTAACACCTGAAGAAGAAAAAACTAAAAGTACATAATAATAAAAATACAATAAGAAGTAATACTGCATTTAAAGGTGTTGTTATAAATAAAAGAATAATTATTTGATATGTAAGTATAATAAGGAATGAAACGGCTAATAAGAAGAATATTAGTCTTTTTGTACTTAAAAGTAAGTTTTGGAAAAAGTTCATCATATGTACCTCCTACAATATAATATTCAAATTGTAAATAAAGTGTAATTAATAATTAATTTAATGTTTATTTAATTATAAATATGATAAAATGTATTATAGGTGAGAAGTATGAAGAAAAGGGTTATATATTTAATTTTATTTATGTTATTAGTTATTCCAGGTGTTACATATGCGAATGAAAAAAAAGAGGTAGAATTTAAATCATGTATTGATGGTGATACGGCAAGATTTATTATGGATAAAGAAGAGATAAAGGTTAGATTTTTAGCAATTGATACGCCAGAAACTAATCATCCTAAAAAGGGTGAAGAACCATATGGTAAAGAAGCAAAAGAGTATACTTGTAATAGAATTACTAATGCAAGTAAAATAGAATTAGAATTTGATGATAATAGTGATAAAAAAGATAAATATAATAGATATTTAGCTTGGGTATATGTAGATGATAGTTTACTTGAGGAAGAACTTGTACAAAATGGTCTTGCAAAAGTAGCATATTTATATGGTGATTATTCTTATACTGATAAATTAAAAGAAAATGAAGAAGAAGCAAAAGAAAATAAAGTAGGAATGTATTCTGATGTAGATAATTCTTACTATACAACAAATAAAAATAATGAAAATAGTAAAACAAATTTAGATGAAGAATTAGAAGATAAAATATATAATAAAGTAATGAATACACTTTCAAAGTTTGTAAAAAAGATTTTAAGAGAAATATTTTAATTAATTAACATTTATATATTCAATAATTCTTTAGAATTTGATATAATTATGAAAAGGTGAGCTTATGAAAGAATTAATTGAGGAGTTAAAATTAAATAGAGTAGCATATTTACTTGAAATCATAGAAAAAAAAGATTTTGATTCTAAAATATCTGCTTATAAAAAGTTAGAAAAAATTAAAATTACTAAAAATATTGGAATTTTTTTAATTCAAAATTCTGCAAAAGAATTTGGAATAAATGATAATAATGGTGGAATTAACTCATCCATTCTTTCATTATGCTTTAAAAATTATTATGATGAATATACTAATGAAATATCAAAAATATTTAAATATTTAAAACCAAGTGTTCAAAATAAGGTAGTTTTTTTTCTTAGTACATTAGAAAATGAAAGTGCATTAAAATTATATGTAGACTTAATATTAAAATATTATAAAGATTCTGATTTTATACCAATAAGTAATTTATTTGAAAGACCAAATTTATATAATGTTTTATTTCCTAAATTATATAAAGCACTAAAATTTAAAAATCCAAAAAACAACATTTTGATTTTAGTAAATGATTATTTAAACTATGGTGTTGTTCCAAAAGAGGATTTAAATAAAAACAAAAAACTAATATCTGATGCAATAATAAAAGTATTTAATGAAGCATTAAAATATCATCACAATAGTACTTTTGAATATTTAAATGATGATAGTTATAGAAATTTAAGATTCTTTTTAGAAATCGCAACAAATATAGAAGTATATGTTTCTAATCAAAAAACAAAGGAAACATTAAAAAAGATTTTAAGAAAAAAAGATAATCAATTAAATTTATTTGTTATTGATAATTATATTAGAAAAAGTACTAAAATTGAAGAAAAAGATATTAATAAAATATTAAAAGATAATGCTAGTAGATATGCATTTTTTGAACTTTTATCCGCATATAATAAACTTGATATAATAAAAGATAAAAAAATAGATATGAAAAAATTATCTGAATCGGATTTTTATACTAATTTTTGTATATATACAAACTATAAATATGAACCTAAAAATATAAATTTTATAAAAAAATACAATATTAATAACTATGATTATTATGCTTATAAATTTGATGTAATACATAATTATGATTCAAATATGCTTTCAAATGATTTAATAACAAATTATATCTTAAATGCAGCTCATTTAGAAAAATATAATGGTGAAGAAATTGTTGACAAATATATTGGTATAAGTGGAGGATATGATAAAAATAAAGAGCTTAGTTTTGTAACTTATAAACATAATAGATTATTATTTGAGAAAATAAATAATAATAATTATGATGAAATAGTTAAAAATATAGTTAATTCAGATTTTATTAAAATCCCTGAAGAAAAAGATAAAAATAAAGAAGATGTAGAAATAAAAAGTCTAAATAAAAAGGATAAAAATATATTTTCTTATTTTTTACTTTCCCTTTTCTTTATATTTGTTGTTATGTTTTTATCATGTATATTTTTTATTAATTATTTTTCAAGTAATAAAAATATTAATAAAAATTCATCGGCAAATACGATAAAATCTGTAAAATTAGATAAAAAGATAGAATATAATGAAATAAATGGAAAAGATATTTTTAAAAAAGATGATAAAACATATTATGTATTATTTTATAAAAAAGATGGGAATAAAAATAAATATTATAATTATATAAATGAATATAATAAAAGAAATATTAAATTTTATTTTGTAAACATGAATAATAAAGATAATGAGTTTTTGTATTCAGATAATGATTTAAATTTTATAATATCAAAAGATAGATTATTAAAAGTAAATGATGGAGAATATGAATACTATATTGATGGAAAAAATAATATATTAAATGAAATGAAAAAAGAGATAGATACATTTATAAAGCAAGAAAATCAGAAAAAATAATATTGTAAATATTGCGTATAAATAGTATAATATAATAGACTTGTTGATAAGAGGAGTAAAATAATATAATTTTTTAAAGAGAGTTAGTGTTTGGTGAAAACTAATAAATTATTTATTTGAAGGTTGCTTATCTAATAAAAGTATCGCATATTCTGCGTTAAAGAAATAAAGAGCATAGAAATATCTATGAAGTAAGGTGGTACCGCGAAAAATCGTCCTTACATTCATGGGTATTTTTTATTTGGAAAGGATAGATAAATATGTTAGAAATTAAATATGATCATAAAAAAGTAGAAGAAGGAAAATATGAATACTGGCTTAATAATAATTACTTTATGTCAGGAGATAAAACAAAAACACCATTTTCAATGGTACTTCCACCACCTAATATAACAGGTAAGTTACATATTGGACATGCACAAGATGTATCAATTCAAGATATAATATGTAGATATAAAAGAATGGATGGATATGATGTATTATGGCTTCCAGGTATGGATCATGCTGCAATTGCAACAGAAGCAAAAGTAGTTGCTAAATTAAAAAAAGAAGGAATAAATAAATACGAATTAGGTAGAGAAAACTTCTTAAAAGAAGCATGGAAATGGAAAGATGAATATGCTGATAATATAAGAAAACAATGGTCTAAAATGGGTATTAGTTTAGATTATTCAAAAGAAAGATTTACTCTTGATGAAGTATCACAAAAGGCAGTTAATTATGCATTTATAAAAATGTATAATGATGGACTTATTTATAGAGGTAAAAAAATAATTAACTGGGATCCAGAAGCAAGAACAGCACTTTCTAATGAAGAAGTTATATATAAAGATGTAGAAGGAGCATTTTATCATTTAAAATACTATATTGAAGGAACAAATGATTATCTTGATGTTGCAACTACAAGACCAGAAACATTATTTGGTGATACAGCTGTTGCAGTTAATCCTAAAGATGAAAGATATAATAAATTAATAGGTAAAAATGTTATTTTACCTATAGTTGGTAAATTAATACCTATTATAGGCGATGAACATGCTGATATGGAAAAAGGTACAGGTGTAGTTAAAATTACTCCTGCACATGATCCAAATGACTTTGAAGTAGGTAATAGACATAATCTAGAGAGAATAGTTGTTATGGATGAAACCGCTCATATGAATGAAAATGCTTTAAATTATAAAGGGCTTGATAGATTTGAAACAAGAGAAAAATTAATAGAAGAATTAAAAGAAAAAGATTTACTTATTAATATTGAAAAAATAACTCATAGTGTTGGACATTCTGAAAGAACAGGTGTAATGGTAGAACCTTATTTATCAGAACAATGGTTTGTTAAGATGAGTGATTTAGCACATAATTTATTAGAAAATCAAAAAACAGATAATAAAGTTAACTTTTATCCAGCAAGATGCGAAAAAGTACTTGAAAATTGGATGAATGATTGTCATGACTGGTGTATATCAAGACAATTATGGTGGGGTATTAGAGTACCAGCATGGTATAAAGATAATGAAGTTAAAGTACAAGTTGAATCACCAGGTGAAGGATGGATTCAAGATGAGGATGTACTTGATACTTGGTTTAGTAGCGCATTATGGCCATTTAGTACATTAGGATGGCCAGATAATACAGATTTATTTAATAGATATTATCCAACAAATGCTCTTGTAACAGGTTATGATATTATATTCTTCTGGGTGTCTAGAATGATGTTCCAATCACTAGAATTTACTAAAGAAGTTCCATTTAAAGATTGTATAATACATGGACTTATCCGTGATAAAGATGGAAGAAAAATGAGTAAAAGTTTAGGCAATGGTATAGATCCTATGGATATGATAGAAGAATATGGATGCGATGCACTTAGATATTTCTTAACAACTAATTCAGCGCCAGGTCAAGATTTAAGATTTGATGAAGAAAAAATGAAATCTACTTGGAATTTTATAAATAAAATATGGAATGCATCAAGATTTACATTAATGAATATAGAAAATGTAAAGGAATATGATTTTTCTACACTTACATTTAGTGATAAATGGATATTAACAAGACTTAATAAAACAATAAGTGAAGTTAGAAAAAATATGGATAAATATGAATTTCAAAATGTAGGAACAGAACTATATAACTTTATTTGGGATGATTTCTGTGATGGATATATAGAATTTTCTAAATTTAATATGGACAATTCATCAACAAAAAGTACACTTTTATATGTATTAACAAATATCTTAAAATTACTTCATCCATTTATGCCTTTTGTAACTGAAGAAATATATAGTATGCTTCCAGTAAAAGAAACAGAAAGTATTATGATTAGTTCTTATCCAAAAGTAAAAGAAGAATTAAACTTTGATTATACTATAAAATTAATGGAAGAAATAAGAAACTTTATTACAAAATCAAGAATTACAAAGAAAGAAAATAATATTCCAAAAGAATTTAAATATAGTTTAGAATGTAATAATTTAAGTGCTGAAAAAATTATTAAAAATATGCTTAAATTAAATAATGAAGTACAAGATAGTGAATATAGTAAAGTAACAATAGAGTCAAATACAAATGAATTAAATGTTAAATTAACTTATTATTATGAAGTATCTGAAGAAGAAAATAAAAAACAAAAAGATGCTTTAGAAAAAGAAAAAATGACTTTAGAAAGTAATATTGCAAGAAGAGAAAAATTACTATCTAATCCAGGATATGTTAATAATGCTCCAAAAGCTTTAGTTGAAGAAGAAAAAATAAAACTTGAAAACGAAAAGAAAGAACTTGCAATTATACTTGAAAAATTAAAATAATTATGGAGGATTAAAATGAAAATAGAGGGTTTATATACTGGTACAATATTAAAGTGCACACATATCAATGATACGTTAAAAGATGATATAGATGAATCTTACGGATTTTTTAGATATAATTACGAAATGTATAAAGAAAATGTACTTTTAGCAAAAATAAAAAACGGAGGATATGTTGAATTTGATAAATTAAGTTCATTAATTAATAGAATAAAAATTGGTAAAGATATTCATAAAAATGGATGGCGTGAAGGATTTATGATGTCAACATGCCCAGGAAATGTTGGAGACTATTTTATTGATACAAATTCACTTGAATCATATAAAAATGATGATGTAACTATTAAAATATATAGAATGAAGAACAATTAATATTGGTGATATGAAAAATAGGCTTAGAATAAGATTTATTCTGAGTCTTTTTTATGCTATAATTATAGAGAGGAGATTAATTATGACAATGGAAGAAGCTAAAAAAATTATTTTAGGTACAGGTAGTTATGAAGATGTTAAATGTGGTAATACAGTGTCAGTAACAGGTGATGGAGGCAATGCATGGAACTACTTTGGACCTGCATATAAAAAACTTGCTCCAAAACTTGTAACATATGTTCCTTATTCAGAAAAGTATAAAAAATTACTAGAACTAAAAAAAGATTTGTTAATGAAACAAGAATATATTAATTATAGAAAAGAAATAGAAGATGAATATATTAAAAGTTATTATGATATTAGATTAAAAAATTTGGATGTCAATGAATTACTAATGACACTAAAAAATAAGTTTGGTGAAAATATAATTCTTCTTTGTCATGAACCCGTTAATGAATTTTGTCATAGAAGATTAATTGCGGATTATATTGAACTTAAAACAGGAATATATATTCCAGAAGTATCTGTTTCGAATGATGGAACTATTAAAAAATTAGAACCAATAAGATATAAGAATAGACTTCAAAAATTAGATAAAACCTTATAATAAAAGCATTTTATTAAAAATATACCATAAAATATTATAGAAGAATAATCTTTAAATATAGAATTATGAATTAAAGTTCTTGATTTTTCATTTTAATATTAAACTTGAAAATTTATAATAAAAAGTAATCGAAATATTTTAATTTTTCTTAAAATATGATATGTTATATATAGTATAAAATTTATAATATCAAAATTTAATGAATGAAAAATTATAATAAGGTGAGGTGACAATATGCACGGAGGCGGAGGAACAGCTTTTTAAATATAAGAACAGTTCATGTCAATAATACTAAGAAGAATCACAACAGTCTTCTTTTATTTAGCAATAAAACGAATATATATCTAAATATTTAATGATTACTTTAAAATAATTTTGTTATATTCTTTACAAAATATTATTTGTTGTATATAATAGTTCTTGCAAAAAAGGAGTGATAGTATGAATAAATTATCATATGAAGAAAAAGTTAATCAATATTTAAATGCAGTTATAAGATTAAATAGAAATATTAATGCAAGAGATGCAGAATTCTTTACTGATAATACTCCAATGTATGATTGGTTTTTAAGTCAAATGAACTCAACAAGAAAATTTCTAAAAAATCTTGATAACTTAGGTCCAAAAAGTAAAGAAAAATATGAAATGTTTCAAAAAATTTTAAAAAAAATAGATGAGTGTCAAAAAAATAGAAAAATAGAAATGGAAAATAGAGCTGATTATTATTTAGAAGTCGTAAGAAAGACAAAAAAAAGAATAGGACCAAAAAATAATTTAAAATTTAAAGATCCAGATAATGGTAATATGTATAGTTGGTTTTTAAAGGAATTAAGAAAAATAGAATTAAATCGTAAAAATAATGTTGTACCAAGTATAGAAGAAATGAAAAAAATTGAAACCATAGCATATATTTTTAATGAATATTATAATTTTGATATTGAAAATTATCAAAGAAAAGTTGATGAATTTATTGAAGTAATTGATAGAATTGGAGGATTACCTGGATATAATCATTTTCATAAATTCTCTGATAATGTAGATATGGCACTTTGGTTTACAAATCAAAATCATATTTTTTCTAAAGAAAGAATAGAAGAAATAACACCTAATCATAAACGTATGACTGAAGCAAAGATTTTTGCAAAAATATATAATCATTTATATGACATGAATCATATAAAAAAGTAATAAATATAAAGAGTATTAACTCTTTTATTTTTTTCTTAAATAGTATATAATTATTATAGAGGTGATAATATGAATTATTGTACAAATTGTGGGAACAAATTAAAAGAAAATAGCAATTTTTGTACAAGTTGTGGTAAACCAACTAAAAATGAACTTGAAAAAATAAAAGCTAAAAAACAAGAGGAAAAAGAAAAAAGAAAGGATAAAACAATTTTGTGGTTGGGAACTCTTCTAGTAATAGTAGCAAGTATAATATTTGCATTTACTAATTGGGAAAATATGGGAAGCGTATTTAAAATTGTATTTTTAATAGTAGAATCACTTATATTTTTTATAACTTCATTTGTTTATAAAAAATTAAATAATGAGTCATCATATAAGGCAATGTGGTTTTTGGGTACTATATTTATACCTATAATATTAAATTTAGTTGCAGAATATGAATTATTTGGTAATTATTTGTCATATTCTGGAAGTGGAATATTTGTATATCTTGCATTATCAAGTTTTATATGCGCAGTAATGTATTATTTAAGCTATAAATTTATTAAATCAAATGTATTTTTGTATTTAGGTCATATATTTTTATATTTGGTAGTTGTATTTACTTTATATGTATTCAAATTAGATATAGTTTTAGAAAATAATAATCTTATTTTAATTATATTATCTTTTATTAATTTAATTATAATTGCTTTAAACATATTTATAAAAAATAGATCTATTAATATTTTTATGTCATTTATTATGTTAGTACTATTTTTTATAACAATTATTTATTTTGACATTAGTTATTATGATAGCAACACTATTTTTCTACTATTTACATATATTTTTGAAATAGCATCATTATTTATATTAATAAAAGTGTCTAAAAAGAATTTTATAATTTATTTATATCCAATATTTATATATTTATTATCTACACAAGCTATTACACAATTAAATTTATATAATTTACAAGTATATATTTTAATTTTAGTTAGTATTTTATTATATTTAATTTTAAAAAGTATTAGTAATAAAGCTATTAACATTATTTCATTTATATTACTTTTAATTATATCTTATTCAGGTTTAATTAATGCAAATGCAAATATAATATTATCTTGTTCAATAATTCTTTTAGGATTATATATATTTATTATAAAATGTAATATTGGAAGAGTTGAATCGAGTATTTCTGAAATTTTATTACCTGTAAATATTTATTTAATTATTAGTTCGTTATTTGATTTATTTGTTAGTGTTAAACCAGAATTAATCTTACTTATATCAAGTATAATATGTTTTACAATATTTAATATATTTGATGAAAAAAATAAAAAAAATAATTTAAATAAAGTATTTGAAATATCTGCTTACATATTAGTTTTAATATCTAGTTTTATTATTATTTTGTTTAAAAGCACATTAACATCATTTATGCTTAATGAATTTTTATGGATATATTATTTTCTATATGTATTTATAAAAAAGAAAAAGAAGGCAGAAAGTATATCTATGTTTAGCATTTCAATAGCAAATTTAATATTATGTTCAATAAGTCTTGATATAAAATTATATTATGTTATTTTAACGATATCTACTATTTTAACTGTAATATATATTTTATCAAATAAAATTGGATTAAAAAATAAAAATCTACTTGTATATTTTAGTTATTCATTTATGATATTATTATCATTATTTAATATAAAAGAATATAGTATGTTTGCATTTATGTGTAATATATTATTGTATGTAATTTTATATTACATATATAATAAAAGAGAAAAAATTCCATTTATTTTTAAATATATTTTTACATTATTAGGTTTTATATTAATTTATAGATTATTTGATTATTTCATAGATAAAGAAGTAATAGCAAATTTATTTACATTAATTACATATATTATAATTATAATTTCAATGTATTTACTTGAAATAGATTCAGATAGAAAAATTACATGTTATATACCAGTTATAACAATTCCATATATAAATTTAGTAAATAATGTAGATATATTTAGTGATATAAAAATAGAATTAATTGCTATGTTAATAATATTATTAACAATGATTATATTTGAAAAAATTAGACCGTTTAAAGATACTAAATTAGATGATATATTTGAAGTAATAGTACTTATTATAATATATCTTTCTATAGCGCAAGAGACAATAACATTTAATTATATAGTTTCAGCATTATATTTATTTTATGGAATAATAAAAAAGAAAGATATTTTTGTTACATTAGGTATTGTATTAATACTTTTAAGTACTTTAATTAATCTAATTCAAGCATTTAATACGCTTGCGACAATATTTTTTATATTAGTTATAGGTATTTCTTTAATAGGCTATGTATTATATAAAGAAACAAAAAAGAATAAAAATTAATTATTCTTTTTTTCATTGTATAATGGATTAATTTTTGCTATAATTTAAATGTCTTAGGAAGTGAATAATATGAAATTAAAAAATAGTTTTTTTTATACAATTAGAGAAGACATAAAAGATGAAGATAGTATTAGTGGTAAATTACTTGTTAAAGCAGGAATGATTAAAAAAACATCAACTGGTATATATATGTTTTTACCTATGGGATTAAAAGTTCTTAATAATATACAGAAAATTGTAAGAGAAGAAATGAATGAAATAAATGCTGAAGAAGTTTTAATGCCATCTCTTGTAAATGAAGAAGTTTATGATAAATCAAATAGACTGGAAGCTTTTGGAGAGTCCATGTTTAAAGTAAAAGATAGATCAGGTAAAAATTATGTACTTGCCCCAACTCATGAAGAATTATTTACTATACTTGCTAAAAACAAGGTAAAATCTTTTAAAGATTTACCATTTAGTATATATCAAATTCAAAACAAATTTAGAGATGAATCAAGACCAAGATATGGGCTTATACGTGTTAAAGAATTTTTAATGAAAGATGCATATTCTTTTGATAAAGATGAACTTGGACTTGATATGTCATATAACAATATGTTTAATGCATATAAAAAGATTTTTGCAAGACTTGGAATAAATTATAGAGTCGTAAAAGCAAGCACTGGTTCTATGGGTGGAATATTATCTGAAGAGTTTCAAGCAATTACTGATATAGGAGAAGATACACTTGTTTTTTGTGAAGCTTGTGAATATGCATCAAATTTAGAGGTGTGTGAATCAATATCAGATGAAAAAGAAAGTTCAGAAAAAAAACTTGAAAAAGATTTAGTTGAAACAAAAGATGCTAAAACTATAGAAGAAGTTAGTGAATTTTTAAATGAAGCTAAAAGTAAGTTAGTTAAAACATTAATTTATAAAATTGATAATAAATTTTATGCATTATTAGTAAAAGGAGATTCTATAGTAAATGAAACTAAAGTATTAAATTTATTAAATGCAAAAGAAATGTTTTTGGCATCTAGTGCAGATGTAAAAAGACTATCTAAAGCAGAACCTGGTTTTGTCGGTCCTATTGGACTTGGAATACCAATTATAATTGATAATGAAGTTTCTCTTATGGTTAATTTTGTAGTAGGAGCAAATAAAACAAATTATCATTATAAAAATGTAAATATAGATGATTTTAAATATGAATTAGTTGCAGATATTAGAAATGTAAAAGATGGTGATGTATGTCCTAATTGTGGGAAAAAACTTATATTTAAAAAAGGTATTGAAATAGGTAATACATTTAAACTTGGAACTAAATATTCTTCTTTATTTGATCTTAATTATACTGATAAAGATAATAATCTTATGCCTGTTTTAATGGGATGCTATGGAATGGGACTCGGAAGATGTTTATCAAGTATAGTTGAACAAAAAAATGATGATAAGGGTATTATTTGGCCAATAAGTATCGCACCATATAAAGTTGCAATCATAATAACAAATATGGATAATGATTCTATGGTAGAAGCTGGAAATCATTTATATCAAATATTTAAAGATGCTAAAATAGATGTTCTTTTAGATGATAGAAATGTAAGAGCTGGTGTTAAATTTAATGATATGGATTTAATTGGAATACCAATTAGAATAGTTATTGGAAATAAAATAAATGAACATATTGTAGAAATAAAGCAAAGAAATTCTGATGAAGTTAAGGAAATATCTATATTTGATGTTTTATATGTTGTTCAAGATATAATTGAAGAAAGTTTATAACTTTCTTTTTTTTCGACAAAAAAATCGAATTATTAATAATAATATAAATATAAGAGGAGTGAAGATAATGAAAAAACAAAAAATAATTTATATTTTAGCAGCAATAATTATAGGAATAACAATCGGGAAATATATATATTCATCATATAAAGAAGAAACACTTGAAACATTTAAAAGCAATGATGAAGATATTTATTTGTTACAATATGGTGTATATAAAAATGAAAATGTAATGGTTGAGAATACAAAAAAACTAAAAAATTATTTCTATTATAAAGAAGAAAATGGATACCATGTTATTATTGGAATAATAAAAAATAAAAATTTAAAACAAAAAATAGTGGATTCTTATAAGATAACGGAGAATATATATATGAAGGGAGTAAAAATAAATAATAGTGAATTCTTAAATCTTTTAGATCAATATGATAATTTAATTTCAAATACTGATGATAAAGATACTATTATAAGTGCAGAAAAACAAGTACTCTCTAAATATGAGGAGTTGATATTACAAAGTGAATAATACATTAATAAAAAACATTCCAAAATCAGAAAGGCCTAGAGAACGTTTAAAAAAATATGGAAAGGAAAATATATCTAATGAAGAATTACTAAGTATAATATTAAATACTGGTACAAAAAATAAATCTGTAAAAGATATATCAAATTTAATATTATCTAAAATTAATGACATTACAGATCTTAAAGATATAACATTAAATTCTTTAAAGCAAATTGATGGAATAGGTGAGGTAAAAGCAATTAAAATACTAGCTTCAATAGAACTTGGAAAGAGAGTATATTTGGACAATAATTTGGTTAATATAAAAATGGATACGCCAGAAAAAATTTATAATTACATGAAGAGTGAAGTAGAAGGAAAAAATCAAGAATATTTTTATGCTATATATTTAGATTCTAAGAAGAATTTAATTGATAAAAAATTATTATTTATTGGAACATTAAATAAGTCAATAGTTCATCCAAGGGAAATATTTAAATATGCTTATTTACTTAGTGCATCTTCTATTATATGTGTTCATAATCATCCTAGTGGTGATACTATTCCTTCTAAAGAAGATTTAAATCTTACTAAGGCACTTGTTGAAATAGGTAAAATGCAAGGTATAAATATAATTGATCATATAATAATAGGAAAAAATTATTATAGTCTTTATCAAAATGGTGATATGTAAAAAAAGGAGAATTTATGAAAAAGAAAAAAACAGAAAAAACTAAAAAAATTATAATTTTTTTAATAAGTATTGTTCTAATATTTTTACTATTATTATTTTTTATAAACGATAAAGAAAAAAATAATTTATTATTTAATTCTCTAAAGGATTTAACTGCTGATATAGCAAGTGTTAATGTATTAAAAAAAGATAATAATATAAATAAAAATTTGACAAATGAGATAAATAAAGATTATCAAAATGAAATTGAAAATTTAAAAAAAACATTAGAACTTAATACACTAAATAGTGATAAAAAATTTATTAATGCTACTGTCATAAAAAGAAGCACAAAATATTGGTATGACATAATTACGATTGATAAGGGTAAGAAAGATGATATAAAGATAGGTGAAGCAGTAATTAATGCAGAAGGATTAATAGGGAAAGTTATAAAAGTTAATAAAAGAACTAGTGATATCAAACTATTAATTTCGTCAACAAAGGATAGTTATGTTTCTGCTTCTTTTACATATGATAACAATATATATTATGGCATTATAGAAAAATATGATGTTACCAAAAATGAACTTGTAATAAAAGATGTTATTGGAGATTTTGATATAAATAAGTTAAAAAACACAAATGTAGTGACATCAGGACTTAGTGATTCATTTTCATCTGGATTATTAATAGGAAAAATAAAAGATGCTAAAAAAGATACTTATGGACTTTCATATATAATAACACTTACACCTAGTACAAATTTTAATAATATCAATATAGTATCTGTTATAAAGGGTGATAAATAAATGATATATTGCATTTTTTTAATATTTATAAGTATTATACTTGAAAATTTATCAAATATATATCTTTCATCTTTTAATTACTTTGTTCCACTTTTTACTTTATTAAGTCTTATTTTTATATATCCTTGTTTTAAAAAAGAAAAATATAAATATTATATTTTTTCTTCTATAACGGGTTTTATTTATGATTTATTTTTTACTAATTTCTTTGTTTTAAATGTATTATTATTTTTTATATGTGCTTTTATAATATATTATATTTTTAATAAATTTGAATATAATTTTAAAACAATATTATTTACTAGTATATTTACAATATTTTTATATAATTTCTTAGTATTTTTTATACTTAATTTTTTCATGTATACAAATTATAGTTTACTTGAATTTTCTTATATTTTAAAATACTTTTTACCTTTAAATTTATTATATATTTGTATAATTTATTTATTTTTTAAAACTACACATATTGGTAATATTATAAATTAAAATATCATATTATTTACTAGGGTGAATAATATGGAGAATATAAATGATGTAAAAAATCGTATTAAAAATAAAAGTAATAAAAGTATTAAAAAAAATGAAAAAGAAGTTAAACCTAATAAATTTAAATTTTTTGCATTTAAATTTTTTGTTGTATTACTTGTTTTTTGTTTTGCATCACTCACATGTACCAAAGATGTAAAACTAAAAAATATAATTTATAATAAAGTATATAATACAAATTTTTCATTTTCATATTTTAAAAATATATATAATAAATATGTTGGAAATATTATTCCTTTTCAAAATATTTTTGAAGATAAAAAAGTATTTAATGAAAAACTTAAATATAAATCTATTTCTAAATACAATAAAGGTGTCAAACTAACTCTTAGTGATAATTATGCGATTCCTATAATAAAAGGAGGAATAGTAATATTTTCAGGAGAAAAAGAGGGCCTTGGTAAAACAATAATTATTCAGCAATCAGATGGAATAGATGTATGGTATTCTAATTTAGCTAATACTACTATGAAACTATATGATTATGTAGAAGATAATGCCGTAGTAGGTGAGGCTAAAAACAATGAATTATATTTAATATTTCAAAAAGATGGTGTAGAAATTGATTCTAGTGAAGTTCTTAAACAAAATTAATATAAGTGTATATTCAATTATAATTATATTTTTAAGCCTTATTTCAGGACTTTTTAAAGAATTTGTAGTAATATCTATAATAATATTATTCCATGAATTTGGGCATTTTATTTTTCTTTATAAATACAAATGGAATATAAAAGAAATTAAAATATATCCATTTGGAGGAGTATGCACTTTAGATGAAAAAATAGATAAACCTTTAAAAGAAGAATTTATAATTTCAATTATGGGACTTATATTTCAAGAATTATTATTTTTAATAATATTTATCTTAAGAAAAAATCTAATTATAGATTCATATATATATGAGTTATTTAAAAACTATAATTTAGCAATTTTTCTATTTAATTTACTTCCAATAATACCACTTGATGGATCAAAAATATTTAATGTAATAGTAAATAAAATATTTAATTTTAGAGTCTCATATATGATTAATATAATAATATCAATATTATTTTTAAGTATATTTTTTATATATTTTAAAAATGATACAAGTTATTATTTAATAATTATTTTTTTACTTACACAAATAATATATAATTATAAAAATAGATATATTATATTTAATAGATTTATTTTAGAAAAAAAGTTATATAAAAATGAATATAAAGATTTTAAAAAAATTAAAAATATTAAAAAAATGTCTAGAAATAAAAGACATTTAATAAAAACTAGTAACTTTTATGTTACTGAAAAATCATATATGACTAATTTAAAAAAGTAGGTTATTCTACTTTTTTTAGTATGGTCTACCATAATATGGTGGCATATATGGTCCTGGTTGATAGTAATAAACATTTGGTCTATTATATCCATATCCATTACCATAGAAAAATGGTGCGACAAGTCCTCCAGTTATACCTCCTAAAATAAATGGTCCAATAAATCCACCCGCAAATCTTTCATCATTTGAATTATAATTACTATTTCTATCCATATAAGGATAATTACTGTAATAAACTACATTACTAGGATATTTATACATATAGTCTTTTTTCATAAATCTCATCCTTTCATAGATAGTTTATGTAAATACTTAAAAAAAGTTCTAAAATTGTACAAGCATTAATATATTATAACAAAGGAGAAATATATGATGAAAGAAATGTACAATAACTATAAAAAGGACTTAAAAAACAAAAATAATATTTTACTAGTAATATCTGTAATATTTATTTTAGGATTAATATTTGGAAGTATTTATATAACTATTTTAAAAAATGGTGAAAAAACTACTATATTAAACGAAGTAGGTAATTACTTTTTATCAAATAATAAACTTAATTTTGAAGATAAAATAGATATATTTAAAAATGAATTATTATCAAATTTATTATATACAGTCTCTATGTGGCTTTTAGGTTTATCAGTTATTGGTTTACCTATAATATTTATTATGATATTTTTTAAATCATTTACTCTTGGTTTTTCGGTAAGTTCAATATTCGCTAAATATGGGTTTAAAGGAATAGTAGGAGTATTTACATATATTATTCCATCACCAATTATATTATCAGTATTTTCCCTTTTTTTAGCGTCTTACAGCATAATAATATCAGTAAAAATATTAAAGGGTGCATTTACTAAACAAACTATTAATTTTAAAGCATTTATGGGCAAATATTTCTTTATACTTTTAGTAAGTATATTACTTTCTATTTTGTGTGCTTTATTTGATGCATTTGTAACTCCATCATTCACAAAATTATTTACTAATTTAATTAAATAATGTATAATAACTAAAGAATTATGGAAGTGATAAAGATGAAAAAAGTTATAGTTGGTGTAAGTGGTGGAGTAGATTCAGCAGTTAGTGCTTATTTACTTAAAAAAGAGGGATATTTAGTAGAGGGATTATTTATGAGAAATTGGGATAGTTCTATAAATAATGATATAAATGGTAATCCTACTTTAAATAATAATATATGTACGCAAGAACAAGATTATAATGATGCGCTTGCTGTATGTAATAAACTTGGAATAAAACTTCATAGAATAGATTTTGTTAAAGAATATTGGGATTATGTATTTACATATTTTCTTGATGAATTAAAAAAAGGTAGAACACCAAATCCTGATATAATGTGTAATAAATATATTAAGTTTGATATGTTTAAAAAAGAAGCTGAAAAATTAGGCGCAGATTATATTGCAACAGGTCATTATGCAAGAATGAAAGATGGTAATTTACTTAGAGGAATAGATCAAAATAAAGATCAAACATACTTTTTATCACAAGTATCAAGAGAGCAGTTATCAAATGTATTATTCCCTGTTGGAGAATATGAAAAAAAAGATGTTAGAAAAATAGCAAAAGAAAATGATTTAGTTGTTGCGGATAAAAAGGATTCAACTGGAATATGTTTTATTGGAGAAAGAAATTTTAAAGAATTTTTAACTAATTACTTACCTAATCAAGAAGGAGATATTGTTGATATTGATACAAATGAAGTACTTGGTAAACATATGGGTCTTATGTATTATACAATAGGTCAAAGAAGAGGGCTTGATATTGGTGGTAATGAAAAAAGACTATATGTTGTTGGTAAAGATTTAGAGAAAAATGTGTTATATGTTTCTTTAGGTGATGATACAAAATATTTATTAACTGATGAAGCAATAATAGAAGATGTTAATTTTATTAGTGAAAAAAGACCAAAAGAATGTACTGCTAAATTTAGATATAGACAAAGTGATATAGATGTCACTATTGAATATTTAGATGATGGTAATTTAAGTGTTAAATATGATAATGTTAAATCAGTTACACCTGGACAAGCATGTGTTCTTTATTTAGGTGAAGAATGCTTAGGTGGTGGAATTATTAAAGAAGTTAGAAAAAATGGTAAAAAACTTTGGTATTTATAAAAAATTATAATTTGGAAGAAGTGATATAATGGAAATAAGCGAAGCACAAGAATTATCAAAAGTTAGATCAAAATTAATTATTGAATATATTAATGACATTTTATCTGATGGAGACAAATTAAATGCTAAAATAAATTTAGGTATTCATGAAGTTGATGGCCAAGATATGTGTACCGCTGATATATATGTTCCTTACAGAGATTTTGAAAGACATTTTAATTTAGGAATTACTCCAGAATATATATCTATATTACACGAACAACTTTTAAATGATTTAATACCTTATCTTGATGATAATTTTATTGGAGTGACAAGATTTTATAGTTTGAGATCTAATAATCTTCTCTTTGATGGTGTAAGAGTAATGAATATAATGGGTAGTTCAATAATGCTAAATATGTATGGTATAGATGAAAACATTTCAAGTGAATATAATAAAAAATATGAAGAATATGTTAATAATTTACAATCAACAGACAAAATTCTAAAAAGTAATAAAAAACTTTAATATTTATAAAGTCACATATTTTATGTGATTTTTTTGAAATAAATTGTAGTATATTGTCAAAATATTATATAAATGATAAAATTAAGTTAACATAGGAGAGGTGTTGAAAAAGTGGAACAAGAAAAGTATTTAAGTGAAGAAAAGTATCAAGAAACAAACAAAAAAGTTAATAATGCAAGTAAGATTCTTTTAACTATTGGTATCATACTTTTAGTTGTTGGTATAATAATTACTATTACTGGCTTTGTAAATTTTAATAAAACAAGAAATAATATGATGAATTCATTTAACAATAGTGCTTCAAATATGTTTGATTCATTTAATAATAGTATTAATAATGATGATGATGGAAGAGAATTTGTTGATTCAATGAAAGAGTCTGCAACATCTGTAACAGATAGTTCAAAGGATTCATTTACTAGTGTTGGATTATATGCATTAGGTGGTTTTGTTTCATCAGCAGGTTTTGTATTACTTATTGTTGGTGGAGTAATGGCTTATATGGCTCATAGAAGAGAAATAACAGCATATACTACACAACAAACAATGCCTATAAAAAAGGAAACAATTAATGATATTACACCAACAGTTGCAGATGCTTCTGGAACAATTGCTAAAAGTGTTAGTCAAGGTTTCGAAGAAGGAAAAAAAGAAACTGATGATACTCAAAACAAAGTGGATTAAAAATTCACTTTTTATTTTACTTTTACTTGACATTTTTATGTAAAATGATAAAATAATAATATAGTAGAAGAGTAGGGAGAGATAAACATGATGAAAAGATTAAATGAAATATTAAGTGAAATAGGAATATCAAAAGTAAAACTTGCTAAATATTTAGGTGTATCAAGACAAATGGTTTATAATTATCTTGAAATGGATGATGTTAATGAATGGCCACTTGAAAAAAAGATGAAATTATTTAATTTACTACAAATAAAATCTTCAAGTGAAATTGAAAATATAAAAATAACTAATGAATTTATTAAACACGCAAATAATTTAATAAATGATAATAATGCAGGTATAATAGAGAAGGGGAGCATATCATTTGAAGGAATAAATTCCAAAGATCAAGCATTATTAAACGATATATTATTCTTGCTTAAAGAAAATTTAGAAGATGATACAACAGGAAAAACATCAAAAGTATATAAATATTTGTATTATTTTTTACAAGTATTAGAAGATGTACCAGAGATAAAATATATGCTGGGTTATGTTGCTAAAACAACAGGATTCATCTCCCCTGACGAATTTATATTTGAGGAAGATGAACAATTTGCGTTTGAGAGTATTATGTATTCCGCAATGGTATTATATAATAGTAAAAGCGCATCTAAAGAAAAACTTCTTGAAATGCATAAAAAGTTTACAAAAGAAATTGAGGCTAAACATGAGGAAAAATTATCTAGAACACAAGATTTAATTACTGATAAAGATCAAGCATTAAAAGAATTAGGTTATGCAGAATTAAATGAAAGTAACTATTCAGAAGTGCTTGAAAAAATAGCAGAAATACAATCTAGAAAAATATAGATGTAATTTCAGATAATAATTATTATGTCAACTAGCATATTTTAAAATAAATATGATTAATTATATGTATATTAAAAGTATATCATACTATTATTATATATAATTTACTATATATACTCTTATTAAAAATATCTCATATTATTTTTGAGATATTTTTTTGTTAAATAATATAATTTATTTTTAAATTATATATTGTTATTTAATAAAATATATATTATTTATCTTAATCAACTATATACTTATTACAGTTAATTATATATTATTATAGCTAAACTATAATGTAACTTATAATATATTTTATTAATAAATATATTATTATACCTACCCTGTTTTTAAAATTTTTAACTAGGGGAGTTGTAGATATTTTTTTATAAAAAAAGCAATATGTTTATGCAACATTTGCCTTTATTTTTTTATCTGTTTTTGGTTTTAATAGTTTTAAAATTTTTGGTTTTTTATTAGTTACAAATTCTTTATCAGAATTAACTTTTCTTATATTCCCAATACTTCCAATTTTTGTTTGTTTTTCACTATATGTTTCAATCACAGTAATAGGCACTTCTTCCCCACTCTCATTTATTTCATATGTATCAAAAACTTTTGGATCTGTATATTCGTTATAAGAATATCTAAGTCTTTTATCTTCGTACGAATATACTTCTTTTAATACAATAATATTATTATTTTTTCTACGAATTATATTAATGTTACCACTTATTTGTGAAGAGTCATTAATATAAACATTCTTTTTTTCTATATGAATTATTTTACCGTCTTTTGTTGTGATATCTAAGTAATTATCGAAGTACTTATTAATATCCATATTAGACTCTCCTTCCCCATTTACTTATCCGCAAATGAGAATATTATATAATATTTACGCTTATCTTGTCAAGTAAATATAAAAAAAAGTAGAAATTTAATTTTCTACCTTGAAAATTTCATTAATTTGTGATTTTAATTCATTAAGTTCATTTATTGATGCTGTTTCATTATTACCATTTACACCTAAATAAACCTTAATTTTAGGCTCAGTTCCTGAGGGTCTAAGCATTATCCATGAATTATCTTCAAATACATATTTTAATGCATTTGTATGTAGTTCATTTTCTTCGTTTAAGTAATCTTTTTTAGTATGTTTTTTATCAAATTTTATTATATCATTTCTAAATGAATTCATATAATTATTTATGATATCTTTACCATCTAATCCTGAATAAACAAATGATAAAGTTTCTTCTTTATAATATCCATATTTTTTAAATATATTTTCTATGTAATCATTAAGAGTAATATCTTTACTTTTGCAATAGCAAAGTATCTCTAAAAAGGATAACATACTTGAAAATCCATTTTTATCATTTACATTTATATTAAACATATATCCTAAACTTTCTTCAAAACCAAATAAATAATCTTTATCTATTAATTCATTTCTTTTATTTGCTATATTTTTGCATCCAGTTAACACTTCATAACATTTAATACCTTTTTCTTCACACATTTTACTAACAAGAGGAGTTGAAACAATACTTTTTATCATATATGAATTATTAGTTATATTTTTATTTTCAATAATATAATTTGCGAATAAAGCCCCTATTAAGTTACCATTTATTTGCTTATATTCATTATTTACTTTATACATTGCCCCTACTCTATCTGCATCTGGATCTGTTAATATAATAATATCTGAATCATTTTCTTTAGCGTATTTAATTCCAAGTTCATAATTTTTTTCATATTCTGGGTTTGGTTCAGGTGCTGTTGTAAAATTACCATCATAAATGCATTGTTCTTTTACAATATTATAATTAAATTTATATTTATCAAGTAATTCTTTAGCAGTCTTTATTCCGACACCATGTAGTGATGAATATGTAACTTTTATATCTTTCGCATATTTATCTAATAATTTTTTATGTATAATTGTTCTCTCATTTTCTTTTACAAAAGATTCATGTACTTCATCTGGTGTAATATAAAATAATTCATTATTTTTAGGGGCATATTTAAGTGATTCAAAGTTATCCAAACTATTTACTTCTTTTATAATTAAATCGTCTTCTGGAGGCACTATTTGGCCTCCTTTATTATTATACACTTTATAACCATTATATTCTTTTGGATTATGTGATGATGTAATAACTATACCACTTGTACAATTTAAATATTTAACTGCAAAAGAAAGTTCTGGAGTTGATGTATATTCTTTAAATAAATATGTTTTAATACCATAATAATTTAGTATTAAAGCAGCATCAAGTGCATAATCACTTGAATTATTTCTAGTGTCATATGCGATTACTACACTTGGATTATCATAATGTTTATTTAAATAATTAGCAAGTCCTACAGTTGCTTTACCTACAGTATATTTATTCATTTTATTTGATCCAAGTCCCATTAATCCTCTAATACCCGCAGTACCAAATTCTAAATCAGAAGAAAATGATTCTTCTTTTTCTTTTTCAGTCATATTTTTTAATATTTCTTTATCACTTTCACTTATTCCATTATCATTTAACCATTTATTATATCTATCATTCATAAAAATTTCTCCCTTACTATTTAATTATACAAAAGAAAAAAATAAGTGTAAATTTTTTTAACACTTATCTTTACATTTTTTTACTTCTAGGATGTGTTTCATTATATTTTTCTTTTACATAATTATTAGATATATGAGTATATATTTGTGTTGTTTTAATATTTTCATGCCCCAAAAGTGTTTGTACACTTCTAAGATCCGCACCATGATTAATTAAATGAGTCGCAAACGAGTGTCTTATGGTATGAGGTGATAATTCTTTATTTATTCCTTTTTCTAGTGCAATTTCCTTTAGTATTTTAAAGAAACCTTGTCTTGATAAACTATTTCCATGTGCATTTAAAAATAGTAAATTAGAAGACTTATTTTTTAAAAGTGTATTTCTATATACATTAATATAATTTTTTAAAGCAATAGTTGCTATATCATCAAGTGGTACAATTCTTTCTTTACTACCTTTACCAAAACATCTAACAGCGTTCATTTCAAAATCAATATCATTGACTTCTAAACTTAATAATTCTGATACTCTAAGACCAGATGAATACATAAGTTCAAGCATAGCCTTATTTCTATAATCTAATGCATTTTCACATTTTATATCTAAAAGTTTATTTATTTCATCTTCATTTAAAACATGTGGAACTGTTTTTGGCATTTTAAGACCAACAATATCATCACAAGGATTATCACTAATTAAACCATTTCTAGATAAATATTTAAAATAATTTCTAATAGATACTATATGTCTATTAACTGTTTTAGAATTTTTATCTTTACTAATATACATTATATAATTTGTAATATCTTTTTTTTCTATTTTTTTATATGTTTTTTTTACATATTCAAAAAAAGCAACAAGATCTCTATAATAACCATCAACTGTATTTTTACTAAGGCCTCTTTCTATTTCAACATAATTTATATATTCTATTATTTGTGCATCTATATCCATATCATTCACCATAATAATTATACAACAAATAAAAAAGATTAGTAAACTAATTCTAATCCTTTAACAAATATAACACTATATTAATAACTTCTTTTTTCATTTCATCATAATTTAAACTCTTATGTGCATGGTAAACAATTTCATGGCAAAAGTTATCTATAAGACCTATTATAATATGCACCTTTTCATTTAAATTCTTAACATTAAAATTATTATATTTAAGTGTATTTACAATTTTTTCATTCATTTTAAGTTCATTATCTTTAAAAATTTGATTTATTTCATCATCTATATGACTCATTGCGATTAATTCTTCATGAGCCTTTTTACTCATTTTATGTGTATCTATAAAACTATCAATCATGCTATTTAATATTTTTTCAAGATTATTTTTATCTATTTTAGTATTATCTAAAATATCAATCATAGGAAACATTATATTACTTGAATAGTTTTTAACTCCTTCAATAAATATATCTCTTTTGTCAGTAAAATATTGATATATAATACCTGTTGATACACCTGCATACTTTGCTATATCAACACTATTTACATTATGGTAACCTTTTTCACACATAAGAGTAAATCCTTTTTCTAGTATTTTATTTTTCTTTTCTATTGAACTTTTTTTAATTGGATTTCTAATTTCACCCATTAATATCACCTATTTATAATTATATCACATTTTTTATTCATTTGCTTTTAAACTAGAGACCATATCTATTTTATTTACTTTCTTAGAAAGCATTCTCGATACTATAATTGAAACCAAAATTGTACCTATAATTGCGATTAAATAAGTACTTAAATTAATGTATGCACTTAAATCATAGTTATCTGCTATAACACTTTCATAGATCCATGATGTCATATAATAACCAGTTGGAAGTCCAATTATTATTGATAATACTGTAATCCAGTTATTTTGCTGTACAAATATTTTTCTGATTTTCTTATCACTAAATCCTAATACTTTTAAAGTTGAAAATTGATATTGTTTTTCACTATATGAAAGTATTCCCATGTTATAAATAATTATTGCGCCTAGTCCTATAGCAAATACTATAATAAGCATAATCATACTCTTCATCATTGAAAGCATTGATTCTAAGCCATTTTTAAGTTCATTTATATCTTGTACTAAACTTACATTTTTAATATCTTTAATGCCTTTTAAATCAGTATTTGTATAAAGTGAATCAGGCTTATAATCAATATCTAAACTTTCTAAATATTCTTTAGTCATTGTTAAATTTTGTACTTGTGGATCTTTTGTTAATCCTACTATTTTTGATTCATAATACTTGTTAACGCCATATATATGCCATTTAATTGTGTCACCAACTTTTAAATCCTTTTGATCTGCTAATTTTCTTGTAACATAAACACCATTATTTTTATTAACTTTAATAAATTCACCATTCTCATTTTGGAATCTTACTAAGTTCCCAGCATTAGTTACAAATATTGTATTTGTTTCTCTTTCTTTATCTATTTTTGTTTCTATAGTAAGTGTTTCACTAGTATTATTACCATATTTATCAGTTAACACTTTTAATTCATCATCTTTTATATTTTCCTTTAATGATAATTTATAATTAAAGTTATATAAATCTTCAAATTGTAATTTAATAAAATGATTCATACTATTTAACATACCAAATGCACATACAATAAGCATGCAGCAACCAACAATACCTACAACTGCTGTTACAGTTCTAAATTTATTTCTAAGTATATCTCTATAGTTCCATTTACTAGAGAAATTTAATTTTTTAAATATACCTTTTGTACTTAAATTAAGTGAACTTACCTTTACATTAGGTACTTCATTTCTAAGTGCTTCAGCAGGCTTTTTAAATAGTTCCTTACGGCAAGTTAAGTATGTTATAAATGAAACTACCATTACAACTAATAATGCTACTAAATAACTAAGTGGTTTTACAACTGGTACACCGTTTGGAACTTCAAAATAATCCATTTCCATATTTAGGAAGAATGTTCCAATAAAGTATTTACCTAAAATAATACCAACTATTGTTGCAGCAAGTGATACAAAGAAACCATAACCAATATAATGCATTACTATTTTAGAATTTTTTATACCAAGTGCTTTCATTGTACCTATTTGAAGTTTTTGTTTTTTAACAACTCTTGTCATAGTTGTAATAACTGAAAGCATTGCGATGAATAAGAATAACCCTGAGAAAATACCTACATAAGATGCTCCCTCATCTATTTCTCCTTGGTATCTTTGATAAGACATTGTATCTTCAATTTTTACTATTGCTTTTGCATTAGATACATTATCCTCTATATCCTCTTTTACGCTTGTTACATTTTTCTTTTTATTTACATCAACCATAATATAGTTATATGGTATATATTCTTTATAATTAAAGTTTGTTACATATTTATCGAATATTTTTTCATCAGTTATTTTCATTTCTTTCATTACTAAGTCTTTTATATAACTTTCAGGAATTTCATTAACTGATAAATATACAAATCCAAAATTTTCTCTATTTGGAACAAGTTCTGACTCATCTTTAACATCATAAATATGATCTGGTACATTAATAAGTCCTAATATTTTTTCTTCTAAAGAGAATGTATCATATTTAATTTTTATTGTGTCTCCAACTTTTAAATTATTTTTTTCTGCATAAAAGTTATCAACCCATGCACCTTTTTTATTAACATCAAATTTTTCTCCCTCCATTATATGAAATTTTGAAATATTATTTGAATCAATAAAACTAAGCAAATATGTTTTATCTTTATCATCCTTGTCAATTGCATTAACAACAAGTTTCTTTTCTGCATCTTTAACATTATCTAATGATTTAATTTTATCTAAATCTTTATTACTTAGATTACCCATTACATTTAAATCTTGTATATTATTATTTTTGTAAAAATTATCTGCGGCACTAGTCATACCATCCATATATGCTTCAATACCAACATAAACCATTACACCAATTAATACCATTAAGAATATTGTTATAAATTGTGATAAATTTTGTTTTATATCACGAAACATTTTTTTCTTAAGCATATTACCACTCTACCTCATCAATGTTTTTAGGATGTTTATTTACTGTATTACTTTCTATTTGACCATTTTTAAGTCTAATTACTCTATCAGCAACTTCTGCGATTAAAGCATTATGTGTAACTATAATAACTGTATTTTCTCCGTTATTTGCATCACATTGTTTTTTTAGTAATTTTAATACTTCTACACCTGTTTTTGAATCAAGTGCACCAGTAGGTTCATCACATAAAAGTAATTTAGGGTTTTTAGCAATTGCTCTTGCAATTGATACTCTTTGTTGTTCTCCTCCTGATAATTGGTTAGGGAACTTATTTAAATGATTTTCAAGTCCTACTTCTTTTAGTATCTTTTTAGCAGATTTAGGTTTTTTTACAATATCTTTTACTATTTCAACATTTTCTAAAACTGTTAATGTTGGAAGTATATTATAAAATTGGAATATAAATCCTACATTTTCTGCTCTATAACTAGTTAGTTCTTTATCACTTTTTTTAGATATATTTTCTTTATCAATTATTATATCACCACTTGTTACAGTATCCATTCCACCAAGTAAGTTTAAAAGTGTTGATTTACCTGCTCCTGATGGACCAAGTATACAAACAAATTCCCCCTTTGGTAATGAAAAACTTACATTATCAAGTGCATTATAAGTTTTATCACCTATTTTGTAACCTTTTGTTACATTTTTAAATTCTATAAAATTATTCATAACTCCTCCTTATATGAAATAAATTTCATATACATAATATCATACTTTTTCATATGAAGCAATATTCATATGAAATATTTTTCATATTTTTTAAATATTATGTAAAAATAAAAAAAGTTAGAAATTAAATCTAACTTTATAGACATTTAAATTATTCATTTGTACTTACTAAATCTTTGTGTTTTTCATAAAATTTAACTAATGCAACACTTTGTTCTTCTTCAGTCAATTCTTTAATTGATTCACTACTTTCATCAATTTTAAACATTTTAACATCATTTCCATCATTAACATTTACAGTATATATATAATCATCTATCTCATCTAATATAGCATAATCAATATCTTTTACTGTAATTATTTCCATTTTTTTATCTTCCACGGCTTACACCTTCTTCTTTAGTATCAACTACACCATTCACATATGCTTTTTTTGCTTCTTTATGAATTTCTTCTTTTGATATATCTCTTCCAACAACTTCATCCGCTACGCTTCCTTGAAATTTTCTTTTAAAAGCAATATAAGCTTGTACATCATTATATCCATTATTTTCTGCACTTTGTCTTAAATAACTGATAACTTCTTCATAAGAAACAGGAGAATTACCAATACTATAATCAAATCCATGTTCAGAACATTCAGTTTGTCCAACATAATCATTATACTCGAAATTATTATAAATTACTTTTTCACCTTGTGAAACTTCATATGCTTCATGAGCACTCCAACCAGCGTATGCTGCTAAACCTAAAGCTATTACAGTGCCACTTACAAATCCTATCTTTTTTAATTTATTTAAAGTTTCTTGTTTCTTTTTTTCACTTTCTCTTTCTTTTTTATTTCTTTCCTTAGCTATTTTTATATCAATTTTTCTTACTTGTTCATCATATTCCTTGTCTATTTCATCTAAAATATCACTCATATGTTTTCTCCTTTATCGTTTTAATAATAACAATTAATTTTAGTAATGTCAATTAATGTACATATAATAAATAAAAAGTATACAATTGTTTACACAATTGAGATTGTATCTAAAAATTTAATAAAAAAATTAGAGTTTATTCTCTAATCTTCATTTTTTGTTGCCATTTATAGGGCTGGCTTCACCCGCTTTTTTAGTTACCATTTAAGGCTGGCTTCACCTACTTTTTTCATTATATTTAATAAAAATATAACAACTAAAAAAATATATCATATATCATGTAAACAATCAATATATTCATAACAATCTGTTAATTTTTAATTAAATGCTATTTCAGTTTCTATTTTATCATCAACAATCAAAATATATAAAAATATAATTCCACTAATTAAAATTAAAAATGAACCTATAAATGCCGCATACGATAATACTTTCTTTTTATTTGAATCACTAGAATTTAATTCTTTTATTTTATTGTATCCATCCTGAGCAAAATAATAATACACTATAAGTAATATTAAGAATATAAAAATCATTAATCCTTGATACTCTTTTTTACTTTTTTCATCATCATATAAAAGGAACTTCTTTTCAATGCTATTTGCGTAATAACTAAGAATAATAATTATTATATAAATTACCCAAACAAAATTTTCTATTTTAATATCTTTTAATTTATCTAATTTGCCTTTATCCATAATAAATTATATGAATAATTGATAAATTATTGTATAATTATATATGAAAGGGCTGATAAATATGAATACACCACTAGCGCTTAAATTAAGACCAAAAACAATTGATGACGTTATCGGTCAAAAACACTTAGTTGGAGAAAATGCTCCTATTAGAAACTTTATAAATAATAAAAGAATATTTTCTATGATTTTATATGGTAATCCTGGAATCGGTAAAACATCTATCGCATGCGCTATCGCAGGATCTATAAATGAAAAATATAGAGTACTTAACGCAACTGTTAATAATAAAAAAGATATAGAAGTTGTAATAGAAGAAGCAAAAATGTATGATGGTATTGTACTTATAATGGATGAAATACATAGACTTAATAAAGATAAACAAGATATACTTCTTCCACATCTAGAATCTGGTCTTATTACTTTAATTGGTCTTACTACATCTAATCCATATCACAAAATTAATCCAGCAATTAGAAGTAGATGTCAAATATTTGAACTTAAGCCTCTTACTTTAGATGAAGTTATAGAGGGACTTAATAGAGCTATTAAATGTGAAGATTTAAAAGGCATAAAAATTAAAAAGGATGTAATAGAATACATTGCAAAACTATCGTCTGGTGATCTTAGAAGTGCTTATAATTTACTTGAAATATGTTATTACTCTACTAGTGATAAAAATATAACTATGGATGTTGTAACTAAAATAAATAATAAACCTGCATTATTTGCTGATAAAGATGAAACAGGTCATTATGATTTACTTAGTGCATTTCAAAAATCAATTAGAGGTTCAGATGTAAATGCAGCATTACATTATCTTGCAAGACTTCTTGTAATTGAAGATTTAGATAGTATTTATAGAAGAATGACAGTTATTGCTTATGAAGATATTGGACTTGCTAATCCATCAATGGGTCCTAAAGTTGATGCCTGCATTAATGCTTGTGAAAGAGTTGGCATGCCAGAAGCAATGATTCCTTTATCTGTTACAATTACAGAAATGGCATTATCTCCTAAATCAAATAGTGCATATAGTGCACTACATGATGCAATTAAAGATATTGAAAGTGGTAATAACTACCCTATCCCAGAAACAATTAGAATAGATTCTACTATTTATAAATATCCTCATGATTATAAAGGTAGTTTCGTAGTTCAACAATACATGCCAGATAATTTAATAAATAAAATATATTATAAGCCTAAATTAACTAGTAAATATGAACAAAATTTAGCACTTATAGATGAAAGAATAAAAAAAATAAAGGAACAAAGTAAGTAATTGTTCCTTTTAATTATATATTAAATTTAATTATATATTAAATATTTTTCAACATTTTTGTTCATTATTTTTAATATTTTAACACTTTCAAAATATTTTTCAGATCCTTCTTCCATATATTCTAGTAGTATTTTAGTTGCATCTTCATGTGAACCATTCATAAAAAATATATATCCTAAATAATATTTAAATATTGGCATATTAGTATCATTATATAATTTTTGACAGTATTTTAATGCTTCATCATATCTATCATATGCTAGGTATAAAGTTAATTTATTTAACTTGCTTTCATATTTTTTTCTTGAAAGTAAACTCATATTTCTAAATGTCATCTTTTCTTTTAGTTTATTTTTTAAATATTTAAACTTGCAACTATTTCTATAGCTTATATTACATAAATTTCCTAATTCTATTTTATAAATCATATCATATGCTTCACTAATTTTATTTTTATCAATGTAATTTTTAAGTCTTTTTAAGTTTTCCTCTAATTCAATCATATATTTCTCCCCTTTTTTACTACAGGAAACAATATATCACAATAAATTTATTTTATAAATACTTTCGACAAATGATTACAAATTTATTATTGAATTATTTAAAATATCTTTTATTATATAATCCGCAATTAATATACCTGCTGTATTTGGCACTACACTATAAGATGCTGGTGTTCTAATTCCTGTTTTAACAGGCACTTCTGTACTAGATAATACTGTTATATTATCAGTTATGTTTAATTTATTTATTTCATGTCTTATTACTTTAGCAAGTGGATCATAACTTGTTTTTTTAAGGCCCATTATTTTTAATTTAGTAGGATCAAATTTATTACCTGTTCCCATACTTGAAATAAATTTAATATTTCTATTTAAGCATTCTCTAATAAGCATTATTTTAGTTGTTACTGTATCACATGAATCTACTAAATAATCTATTTTATTATTAAATAATATTTTTTTGGTTTCTTCATTTAAAAATATATCATATTTGGTTACGTTACATTTAGGATTTATATCTTTTATTCTCTTTTCAAAAGCATCTACTTTCTTCATATTTAAGTTTGAATCAAGTGCGATTATTTGTCTATTTTTATTTGTTATATCTATAGTATCCGCATCGACTATTATAATATTTTCTATACCATTTCTTACTAAAGTTTCAAGTACGTATCCACCAACACCACCTACTCCTATAACTGCTACTGTTTTATTATGTAACCTGTTTAAATTGTCTTTCCCAATTAATTTTTCTAATCTATCAAACATATTTTACCTCACAAAAAAATGCCTAAAAAGGTCAGGGACGATAAACCTACACATTTGTGCAGGTGGGCATCCCATAATAAACTTTAGGATTCTTATATAAATATAAGTATTCAACACCGTTTACTAATTCTGATTCCCTTATTCGTCATTTAGTCGGTTTTATGTTCACCTGATTGTTCCTTTTATAGGCACTTTAATTATAACATGTTTATATTAAAAAAATAAAGTCTTTTGACAAAACTTTACTTTTTTATACATAATAATTTTTTTCATGATTTTTTTTATAAACAAATTTATAAGCATCTTTTTCTCTTTCATCACTTAGATAATCCTTTTCCATTTTATCATAAACTGGAGAATATATTGCTTCTACTATTTTTTTAATATCAGAATCTAAATGTAAATATTCTTCACAACATGACAATGGTAATCCTACTTTTTTATAATATAATTTATTATAATTTTTTTCTTTTTTTGAACTTCTATACTATACTATTTGTTCAAGAACGTAGGCACCTAACTCATCATTTTCTATAAAAGAAAATTTTTCTAATAATAGATTCCATAACTCTCTTATATGTGATCTACCATATTCATAATCTTTTTCTAATTCTAAAATAAATTCATCATTAACAATATTCATAATAACATCCCCCTTTTTTGGTAAATTTATAATAGCATAAGTTATAAATATTGTCAAAGAAAAAGTAGCATTTATGTGCTACTTCACAGTTATATTTAATTCTTCTAATTGTTTTTCTGAAACAGTATTAGGTGCTTCACTCATAAGACAACTTGCTGATGATGTCTTAGGGAATGCTATTACATCTTTTATATTATCTGTTTCACATAAAAGCATTGTAAGTCTTTCAAGACCAATTGCAAGTCCACCATGAGGAGGAGTTCCATATTTAAATGCATTTACAAAGAAACCAAATTTTTCTTCAATATCTTCTTTAGTTAATTCAAGTGCTTCAAACATTTTTTCTTGCACATCTGCATTATGGATACGAATAGATCCACCACCTGCTTCATAACCATTACAAACAATATCATATGCTTTAGAATAACAATGTTCTTTATCTGTTAATAATTTATCTATATCTTCATCTTTAGGAGCAGTAAATGGATGATGACATGCAACAAATCTATTTTCTTCTTCACTCCATTCAAATGATGGAAAATCAGTTACCCAAAGGAATTTATAATCACCTTTCTTAATTAAATCTAAATCTCTAGCAAGTTTACATCTAAGTGCTCCAAGACTTGTTTTAGTAATTAGTTTTTTACCAGCAATTACAAATATTAAATCATTTTCTTCTAAGCATAAACTCTTTATTAATTCTTCCTTTACTTCATCAGTTAAAATTTTTGCAATACTACCTGCAAATTCATTATTATTATATTTTAAGAAGAATAAACCATTTGCTTTATATGTTTTAACAAAATCAGTTAATTTATCTATATTTTTTCTAGAATATTTATCAGCTGCATTTTTTACAACAATTGCATTTATAATACCATTACTTTCAAGTTCTCTTTTAAATAATTCAAAATCACATTTACTAAATACACTAGTAACATCATTTATTTTCATATCAAATCTTAAATCAGGTTTATCTGATCCATAAAAGTTAATCGCGTCATCATATTTCATTCTCATAAGAGGAAGTTTTATATCATAACCTTTTACTTCTTTAAATATTGTTTGGAATAATTTTTCTGTATTATCCATAACATCTTCTTCATTTACAAAACTCATTTCCATATCAATTTGAGTAAATTCTGGTTGGCGATCTGCTCTTAAATCTTCATCACGAAAACATCTTGCAATTTGAAAATATTTTTCAATTCCACCAATCATAAGTAATTGTTTATATATTTGAGGACTTTGTGGAAGTGCATAAAAGTTTCCTTTATTTACTCTACTTGGAACTAAATAGTCTCTAGCTCCTTCTGGTGTTGATTTAGAAAGTATTGGTGTTTCAACTTCTATAAAACCATTATCTGATAAGAATTTTCTAGCAGCCATAGTTATTTTATGTCTTGTAATAAGATTATTTTTAATATTATCACGTCTTAAATCTAAATATCTATATTTAAGTCTAGTATCTTCTAAAGCATCATCTTTATCAAGTTCAAATACCGGTGTTTCTGCTTCATTTAATATTTCAAGTGAACTAACATTTACTTCTATTTCTCCTGTAGCCATATTAGGATTTTTAGATTGTCTTTCTTCTATAACACCATTTACTTTTAAAACATATTCATTTCTTACTTTAGTTGCTTCTTCATAACAATTATTATCAGGATTAATTAAAAGTTGTACTTTACCACTTCTATCTCTTAAATCAATAAATATAAGTCCTCCAAGATTACGAACTTTAGAAGCCCATCCATAAAGTTCAACATTTTCTCCTACATTTTTAATATTAAAATCATTATTATTGTATTTCTTCATTATCTCACTTCTTTCAATTAATACTCATTAATTATAGCATATAAAACATAAAAAAAAAAGGATAATAATTATCCAAAATTAATTTTTCTTCTTTTTATCAGGCGTATATTTAAGTGATAAATTATCTAGTTCTACATCATTGTTTTGTTTCTTTATTTCTTTTTCTAGAATATTATCATTTTCTTTTTGTGATTTTGTTTTCAATTCTATCATTTCATCTAAAAATTTTCTTTTTAATTTTAACATTTCAAGATTATCATTTTCATTAATTTCAATTGTATTTACTCTATCTTTCTTTTCATTTTCTATATCATTATCATATTTTTTCTCTAAATCTTTTAGTGCATTATCTCTATCATTAATCCATTGTTGTTTTTCTTTATCTACATGTATATAACCACATTCTTCTAAAAAATCAATAACGTTTTCATCATCATCAACAATATCTTCATAATACAAATATATTTCATTTAAAGAACTATAATCTCCACATAAATATTTTATATTAAATGGCAATAGTATCCATCTTATGATCGGTACAAAACTCAAAGCCTTATCAATATGCCAATCTGAATGTTCATAATATATTTCTTCGTAATCTTCCATAATTTTTCTAACTATATCCTTTTCCATTCTCTTGTCTACAATATAGCCCTTTTCATTTAAGCTTGCTTTAATTTTTTTAATAGTTTTATTTCTTTTATAGTTTGCTACAATATAATTAAATAATGATGGTAAAATTATATATGATCCTATTCCTACTCCTATCATTTTATCTATTTTTCCCCCTTACAATTATTTATTAAATTTAATCCTTTTGGTCTTTCATTTTCTGCAACATTACCATATTTATCGATAAAAAAATAATTTTCATCTTTTTTTACATACGCTTCCCCATTTATAAAAGGAAAAACAATATCATAAATAAAAGGTATTACTTCTTTTAATTCTTCATTAACATAACCGTATAAAAATTTCTGATTTATTTCCTTTTTTGCTATTGCATAACCTTCTTTAAAAGTAGAAACAATAGTTATTTTGTCTTCCATTTATATTTTCCTTTCTTTAAATAATATCTTAGAAAAATCTATAATTAATTATTTTTACTAGGTTTATACTCAAGCAATAAAGTACTTGATTCTATATCTTTTTCTGAAATTTCTTCATTTTTTTCTCTAGTTTTTAATTTTTTCATATCATCTAAATTTTTTCTTTTTTCTTTCAGCATATCAATATCGTTTGAAATATTTAATTTTGTATAATCATTTACCTTATTATATTTGTTTTCAAGCTCGGCAATATCTTCAGATTTACCTGTAAGTTCTTTTAGTGCATTATTTCTATCATTAATCCATTGTTGTTTTTCTTTATCTACACTTATATATTTATTCTTTTCCAAAATTCTGATAAGATCATCAGATTCAGATACAATATCTTCAAGAACTTTATAAATTTTATTATCGCCTTCATAATTTCCACATAAATAAGATATGTTTGAAAAAATAAGAAGCAATCTTATTATTGGTAAATAACTAAGCGAAATATCTAAAGCCCAATCTGACTTAGCATAATCTTCTTTAAAATAATTTTTTATAACAAATTTTGGTATTCTTTTTTTAGCTTTTTCATCTACAATATAGCCTTTTTCATCTAATTTTTCTTTAATTTTTTTAATAGTTTTATTTCTCTTATGTTTTACTATAATAACATCAATCAATGTTGGTAAAACTGTATACATAATCCATGTCATTTTTTATTTTTCTCCTTACAAATATTTTTAAGTTTGCAAGTATCACATTCTGGTTTTATTGCTTTACAATAATATCTGCCAAATAAAACTAATTGTTTATGTCTTTTATTCCATGTATCCCTTTTAAATTTTCTTCTAAGTTTCATTTCAATTTCGTAAACATCATCATTTTCTTTAGCTAGTCCAAGTCTTTTACTAACTCTAGTTACATGAGTGTCAACTGCTATATTAGGTTCTATTTCAAGTTCACCAAATAATACATTAACTGTTTTTCTACCTACTCCGGGCATTTTTTCTAAATCTTTTCTTTTTCTTGGCATAATCCCATTATAGTCATCTACTATTATTCTTGCTATCTCTTTTATATAAAGTGCTTTCTTATTATATGAACCAAGTTCTCTAACAATACTTTTTAAATCATCTATATTAGCATCTCTTAATTTTTCCAAAGTATCATATTTATTAAATAATACTTTTGTTACTTTATTTACTCTTTTATCAGTAGTTTGAGCACTAAGAGTTATTGCTATTAAAAGTTGATAATCTTTAGAATATTCAAGTTCACACTTAGGATTAGGTAATAATTCTTCTAAATAATTTTCTATTAATTCAACTCTCATTATATATTTGTATCTAGAAAATCTATTAAATTATCTAGTTCAATCTTTTTCTCTTCTTTAGTTAAATTATCTTTTATAGTAAGTACATCAGTTAATTCTTCCTCTTCTCCAACCATAATTATATATTTACTATTATATCTATCTGATTCTTTAAACTTAGCTTTCATATTTTTTCCAGTTAAATCTAAATCAACTTTATAACCACACATTCTAAGTTTTTGAGCAAGCTCTAGAGCATAAAAATTTTCTTTATCAGTAATTGTTAAAATATATACATCAAGACCAGTATCTTTAACAGGGTCAATATTAAGTGCATCTAAAGTTGCGACTATTCTATCAAATCCAAATGCAAATCCAACAGCAGGTACACTAGGTCCATCAAGTGAAGATAATAAATTATCATATCTTCCTCCACCACCAATAGATCCAAAATCATCTATTTCACTTACAAATTCAAATACAGTATTTGTATAGTAATCAAGACCTCTAACTAAAGAATTATCAATTTCATAATCTATTTCTAATTGATCTAAATATTCTAAAACATTTTTAAAATATTTATCTTCTTCTTCATTTAAATAATCTAATATACTTGGTGCATTTTTAATAAGTTCGTTATTAGAATCCACCTTGCAATCTAATATTCTAAGAGGATTTTTGTGTAATCTTTCTTTACAGTCACTACAAAACTCATCAATACTACCCTCAAAATGTTTTATTAAAGCTTCTCTATATTTATTTCTTGTTTCAGTTCCACCAATTGAATTTATTTTTACTTTAGCATTTATACCAAGTTCTCTTAAAAAATTAATACCAAGTGATATAACTTCAGCATCCATTATAGGATTATTAGATCCATAACTTTCAATACCCATTTGTCTAAGTTCTCTATATCTACCTTTTTGTGGTCTTTCATACCTAAACATAGAACCATAATACCATAATTTAAGAGGAAGAGTATTATAAAGTTTATTTTCTATTATAGATCTTGCTACACCTGCAGTACCCTCTGGTCTTAAAGTGTTATTTCTTCCACCTCTATCTACAAAATCATATGTTTCTTTTGTAACTATATCAGTTGTTTCACCAACACCCCTATGAAATAATTCACTTCTTTCAATTAATGGTGTTTCTATGTAAGAATAATTATAACTTTCACATACTGCTTGAAATAATTTTTTTACATAATCATGTTTTTTTGCTAAATCACCATATACATCATACATACCTTTTAATTTTTGTATCATATTTTTCACCTACCACTTAAAATTATATCATATATTACAGATATTTAGAAATGTTTTCATCTTTTAGTTTTAATGACTTAATTTTTAAATTATATAAATTTTGAATAGAATTAATAGAAAAATCAAGCCAATCTTTAATACCTTTTCTTACCATTTTTTCACTTTTTACATCTATACTTTTTCTTTCAATAATTTCATTAATTATCTTATCTTTATTTTCTATAAATTGATTTATTTTTTCACAAGCACCAATAGGCACAAAATCAGATGAAGCATCCTCAAATTCATCATCATAATCATCATCATTATCACATAGCATTTGTAAAATTGTTGGATCCATTTTTTCATTTTCTTCGAGTTCTTCTTTATTAATGTCTTCTTCATCAGAAAATGATGGAACGTAACTACTAAATAACTCAATAAGATCTAAATCATTATTCTCAAATTCTCCTTCTAAAAAATCTTCATTTAAAGTATCTTCAATAAAACCTTTATTTTTCCAAACTGATTTTTTTTCTTCGATTAAAATTTTATCTTCCAATAAACTTTCAAATTCTATTATATCATTAAAATCAATAACATTATCAGCAAAAATTAATCCTTTTATATAATTTATTCTGTTTTTAAAATTATACTTTTTATTAAATCTATAAGATCTTAAAATATACATTCTAACACAATCAATATTTGGAATTATTGACGAAAAAAACTCTTCAATTCTTTCTGCTTCATTTACCTTTCTTTTAAATAAATTAACATTGTTTAAATCATAAAATTTATTATTGTAAAACTCTAACGCATAACTAAATCTTTCCATAACACATACCTCAACTTTATCTATATATTACAACAAATTCTTTATATATTCAAGAAAAAAATAGGATTATTTCCTATTTTTCAAAAACTTTAAAATATAAAAACATTCAGGTAAAAATAATAAAATAGCAATTATAAGTAAAATACTAGAAAATATATTCCATTTACCAAGTAATAACACTAATGAAATAGATATTATATGAAGGGTTGTTTTAGTTTTACCAAATATATTAGATTTAATAACTATTTTAGTTCTTTTCATATAACTAAGTGCAAAAACACATGATAAAAAATCTCTAATAAATATTAACAATGTCCAATAAGGAATAATATTTTTAATAAGTAAACAAATGGTTACAGATAACATTAAAAATTTATCTGCAATACCATCAATTATTTTTCCAAAATCAGTACATTTATTATATTTTCTTGCTAAGTAACCATCTAAAAAATCGGTTAGTCCTAAAAATACAAATAATATAAAACAATTTAAATTTATACCCTTATTTAGAAGGATAAATATTAATGGAAATGTTCCTATTATCCTTATAAATGTTATTATATTTGCCATAAACCCTCCTATATTTTTTCTTTTATATCATCTATTTTTTTAGATATATCACCTTTATAATACTTGAAAATTGTTCTTAATATAATTGTAAGCGGAAGTGCAATAAGTATTCCAATAAATCCTCCAAGTACACCACCTGCAAATACAGCAAATATTGTTAAAAGTGGTGAAATATTATTTGTCTTACCATATACTTTTGGACTTATTATATATCCATCAATATTAGGAAGTACAATAGCAACTATAAGTGTTAATATAAGAAGTTTAGGACTTACTACTGCTGCAATCATAATTGCTATAACATTAACAATAAATCCTCCAAAATAAGGTATTAAACTAGAAATAGATGATAATATTCCAAGAAGAAGAAAATTTGGATGACCTATAAGTAAGAAAACAATCGTATACTCAAAAAATTGAATAACTAAAGTAAGACATAATCCCCTAAAATACTGTGTTGTTTCATAATCAACCTTCTCAATTAACTTAAATGTTTTTTTCTTTTTCTTTAAATAATACTCTTTAACATTATCTCTAATATTTTCCATATCAGCAAGGAAATATATATAACATACAAATACAATTATAAAATTACTTATAAAATTTATTGATGCATTAAGTAAATTTAATGCTCCATCTGATATATATTTTCCTATATTAGCAGAAACTTTATTAAATATATCATATAAATTTGTTTTTATTGGGCTAATATCTATATCAAATTTACTTCCAAAATCAGTAACAAAAGTTATAATACTAGAAAAGAATGATACTAATTGTTCACTAAATACTGGAATAAGTGAATATACTATAAATCCTAGGAAAAGCACTGTAAGCAAAACAATAAAAGTTACTGCGAGACCCTTTGGCCATTTTTTATTTTCAAGAAATTTTAAAAATGGATAAAAAGCATACGCAATTACAAATGCTATTATAAATGGCTTTAATATTGCAAGTACTTTAAAAAATACACCACCCCATAAATCTCTTAATAAAAAAAGTACATAAACTATAGTTAATAAAATTAAAGTATTTAATAATTTATAATTTATTCTTTTCATTTTTTCACCTTCTCTTTAGATTCTATTATTATTGTAATAGGTCCATCATTAATAAGAGATACTTTCATATCTGAACCAAACTTACCAAATTTAACACTATTATAAATACTGCTGATTTTCTCTTTAAATATACAAAATAATTCTTCTGCTTCTTCTTTATCTAATGCATCATTAAATGAAGGTCTATTTCCATCATATGGATTTGCATATAAAGTAAACTGAGGAATCAACAAAATATCTCCATTAATATCTTTTACACTTAAATTCATTTTATTATCTTTTTCAAAAATTCTTAAATTTAATATTTTATTTATTAAATAATCTATATCTTCTATACCATCATTATATGTCATTCCAAGCAATATCATTAAACCTTTATTAATTTTTTCTTCATATTTATCATCAATAACAACACTAGAATTTAATACCCTTTGAACTACTACTTTCATAAATCTACCTCGTATAATAATTTTAACATTTTATTAAAATAAAAACAATAAAAGAATCTATAGTTTCCTATAAATTCTTTTATTTTAATTCATTGATCTCTCTACACTTATAATGCTAGAATTTTGTTTTAAAAGTGTCATATATTTATTTAAAGTATCAACATTATCTACTTCAACTATTAAGTTAAAAATAGTTTCATTTTCTTTTTGTTTTGTATCAACTTTTGTAATACTTATATTTAAGTTATTTGTCTTTGTTATTATATCAAGCAATACATTTTCTAATTTTTCAGATACTATAGATATATTAGTCTTATACTTTTGCACTTGTTCTTTATTCCAACTAACATCTATAATTCTATCATCCATATGTCTTAAATTGTAACAATTCTTAGTATGAACAATAACTCCATTACCTCTTGATATATAACCAACTATTTTATCACCTTTAACTGGTTTACAACAGTTCGCAAGTGATACTTTTATATTATCAATACCACTAACTAAAATATCATTTTTAAGTTCTATATCTTTAACTTCTCTTTTCGATAATTTAGATAATATAAATTCTTCTTTATTTATTTCTTCTTTTATTGATATATTTATTACTGTATTAGGTGAAAGTTTTGCAGTACCAATAGAATAATATAAATCATCTTCTGATTCTATTTTTAGGTCTTTTAAAATATCTGGAATAGTTTCATTAAATTCATTTATTGATATTTTCTTTCTTCTAATTTCTTTTAATAATAAATCTTTACCTCTCTCTATTGCTTCTTTTTTATCTATTTTAGAGAAGAATGCACGAATCTTATTCTTTGTTTGACTAGATTTTACAATAGAAAGCCATTCTTGTGATGGTTTAGAGTTTTTATTTGTTTTAATATTTACTATATCACCTGTATGGAGTTCATAATCAAGTGGAACAATATTATCATTTACAATTGCACCTACCATAGTTTCACCTATTTTAGTATGAACTCTATATGCAAAATCTATTGGAGTTGCACCTTTAGGAAGTTCAAATACATCTCCTTTTGGAGTATATACATATATATTTTCACCAAGTACTTCATTTTGTACAGATTTAACAAAATCTTCATCTGAAACATCATATAAATTAAGTTCCATTATATTTCTAAATACTTGAAGTTTTTGTTCCATAGAATTTTGTATTTTTTTACCTTGTTCTTTATAAGACCAGTGTGATGCGATACCTCTTTCTGCAACCTTATCCATTTCAAACGTTCTAATTTGTATTTCATATGGTTTACCATCAAAACCAAATACTGTTGTATGAAGTGATTGATACATATTTGTTTTTGGATTTGCAATATAATCTTTAAATCTCTTAGGTAAAGGTTTATATTTTGCATGAATTAAACCTAAAACTTGATAACATTCAGCTTTAGTATTTACTATAACTCTAAGTGCATAAATATCATATATATCTGATAATTTTTTACCTTTTTGAAGTTTATTATATATTGAATATATGCTTTTTGCTCTACCTTTTATTTCAAATTCAATATTATTCTCTATTAAAATATCAGAAACTCTTTTTTTCATCTCTTCAACAGATTTATCTCTTTCTTCTTTTGTACTATTTAGTTCTTCTTCTATTTGATCAAAGGCTTCTGGTTTGTAATATTTTAAAGATAATTCTTCGAGTTCTGCCTTTATATATGAAAGACCTAATCTATGCGCAATTGGCGCAAGTATTTCAAGAGTTTCTTTTGCTTTTAATCTTTGTTTTTCTTTAGGTATTGCCCAAAGTGTTCTCATATTATGACATCTTTCAGCAAGCTTAATAATAATTATTCTAACATCTTCTGTAAGACCCACAAGTATTTTTTTATAGTAATTAACCATACTTTCATTTTCAGCAGACAATGAAAGTTTATTAATTGTAGTAATACCTTCAACTAACGTACTTATTTCTTTTGAAAAGTTTTTTTGTACTTCTTCTATTGTACTATTTCCTTTATGAATTACATCATGTAAAAGTGCTGTTGCTAGTGTATCACTATCTGCATATAAACTTGTAAGAATATAGGCAACATTAAGAGGATGAAGAATATAATCATCCCCTGAAAGTCTTTTTTCGCCTTTATGAACATTATATGCAAATTCATATGCTTTTTTGATTGTATCAATTTCGTCAGCATTTGTTATATAGGATGCTGATAAAATTAACTCATCAAGTGTACTTATTTCTTTTTTCATTTAATCATTCCCTTGTTTTAAGAATTTATTCCTTTAACTAATAGTTCCTCTGGTTGTTTTTTCTCTTTTTTACTATTCTTTTTATCATTCTTTTTGTTATCTTTTTTTGAATTTTTCTTTTCTTTCTTTGGTCTAAGTTCTATTCTTCTCCAAATTTGTGCTGATAAGAATACTGATGAATAAGCTCCTGCGATTAAACCAAATAATATAGCAATGTTAAATTCAAATATTTCTCTTGCTCCAAATAGTAACAATGTAATTATTGGAAGCATTGTTGTAATTGTTGTATTAATTGATCTAAATAATGTTTGTTTAATACTTGTATCAACTAGTTTGTCATAATCTTCTTTTGATTTTTTATTTTCTAGTTTCATTATCTTCATATTTTCTCTTATTCTATCAAATATTACTATTGTATTATTTATTGAGTAACCAACGATTGTTAGAATAGCTGCAATATACATAGTATTTATTTCAATATTAAATATTGAGAATAAACAGAACATCATTATTATGTCATTTGCAAGTGCAATAAGAGCACTAACTGCATAACTAAATTTATATCTTAATGAAATATAAAGTGCTATACCAACAAATGCAAATAATAATGCTATAATTGCGTTTTTAATTAAATCTCTTTTTACAACATTTGATACAACTGCAATTTCTATTTTTGCATCATATTTATCTTCTAATTTATTTTGTGTTGTTTTAATTTCATTTTCAGTTAATACATCTTCTACTTTAACGTATACTGTACTATCATTTTGAGTAGTTACATCTGATACTTTGTATCCTAAATCTTGAACACTCTTTTCAACTTTATTTGGATTTATTTTACTATTAGATACTACTGATATGTCAGATCCACCTTTAAAATCAACACCAAGGTTTACACCTGTAATTATTGTTACTATTACTGCTAACACAAATACAATTATTGGTGCGATAAAATGTGTTTTAAAGTTAGTTACAAAATTAAATTTACTCTTTTTTACTTCTTTATTTGGATCATAATTAACAAATGCTTTTGTTTTATTATCAAAGAACTTTGTATTAACAAATAATTTTGTAATAAATCTATTAATAATTACAATTATAAGCATTGTCATTATTAAGTTAATTATAAGCATTGTAGCAAATCCTTTTACAGAACTTTCACCAAATGCAAATAATATAAGTGCGATTATTAATGTTGTTACATTCGAATCAAATATTGATGAAAATGATTCTTTATTACCATTAATAAATGCTGTTTTAAGACTTTTACCTTTTCTTAATTCTTCTTTTATTCTTTCATTTGTAATAACACACGCATCAACTGCCATACCAATACCAAGAACTAATGCTCCTATACCAGTAAGAGTAAGTACACCATCTATTAAATAGAATACTAAGAATACAAGTGATGTATAAATAAGTATTGAAAGTGATGATATAAGTCCTGAAAATCTATAGAAACATATCATAAATACTATAATAGCAGCAACTCCAATTATAGATGCTATTTCTGTTTTATAAAGTGAATTTGTACCAAATTCTGCAGTTACTGTTTTAGAAGATATTTCTTCATATTTAACATTTGATGATCCTGAATTAATTAAATCAACAAGGGTTTTTGCTTGATCATAAGTAAAGTTACCTTGTATTATAACATTACTACTAAATCCTTCTTTAACTGTGGCAGCTGATAAACATTTTACTGTATTTTCATCTTCAAAGTCACCACATTTGTCTTTTGATGTTTTATAGCTATCACCTGATGATTTATCATAGTCAAGCCATATAACTATTAATTTATCACTTGTTTGACTTATTTTATTTGTTGTTTCATAAAATAAATCTTTATCTTTTACATTTAAAAGTATTGCTGGATTACCATCAGAATCTGCTGAAACTTTTGCTCCAGATATAACTGATTTATCCATTAATTTATTATCACTACTATCTCTGAATGTTAATTCACCGGTAACAGTAATATAATCTCTTGCTTCATCTGGATTTTTAACTCCTGCAAGTTTTACTCTTATTTTATCATTTCCTTCAATTGATATTTCTGGTTCTGATACACCTAGTTTATCAATTCTTCTAACCATTGTTTTATAAGCACTTTCTAAGTCTTCTTTAGTTAGTTTTTTTGTTTTATCATCTGCTGATGTTACTTTATAAAGTATTTCAAATCCACCTGCTAAATCAAGACCTTTTGTAATGCTATTAAAGATAAATGGTATTGAAACTGTTGCAAAACATGCTACTGTTAACACTGAAACAAGTACAGTTGCAAGTTTAAATCCACTTTTTTCATATACTACTTTTGAGTCATATTTATCTTTATTAAATGCAAGCATTATATAGAAAATTATAGGAAGTAATATCATTCCTACTATGAATCCATTACTTTTATTAAACTTTTTACCAAGTTTTATATTAAAGTATACAGAAAACCATATATTAATAGGACTAATTAAAAATCCAAATATATAATACCACTTCAAATCTGCTTTTTCTAATAACTTAACAAAGTTAAAAAATGGTATATAAGCATATCCTTTCTTAATATTTATTTTTGCAAATATTTTTGACAAGACAAAACATAGCGCTAAATAGCAAATTAAACTTATTAAAATTACTACCATTACATTCATTCTTTCACCTTCCTAAATACATCATCATTAGTACTAAGTATATCATTTACTATATCACAAAGTGCTAATCCTTCTTTTGTTGACCATATGTTTTTTACTAGATATTCAAATATTTCTTTATCACTTATTTTTATTCCTTTTTTATTTAATATTCTTCTTTTTGTGTTTAATGCAGGAATTACTTTCATATATAATTCTCTTGCACTTTTAAATTCAATATCCATATTTAGTCACCATTTTTGCCCTCGCAATATAATTATACAAAAAAATTACCCATTTTTAAAGAGGTAAAAGCATATATTTATTATATAAATGTTATTTTTGGAGGCAAAATTAATGAAAATGAGTAAATTTATTAAAAGTACTTTAATTTTACTAGTTGGTGGATTTTTGACTAAAGTACTTGGAATGCTTATAAAAATAATAACTACCAGAATAATTGGAACAGAAACTCTTGGACTTTATATGCTTATAATGCCTACATTTAATTTGTTTATAACACTTGCTCAAGGTGGACTTCCTATATCTGTTAGTAAAATAGTATCAGAAAATAAAAAAGATAATAAAAAAATTGTATTTTCATCTATTTTTATATCAATATGTACTACATTCTTTCTAATGATACTTCTTATTTTTATATCTCCATTAATTGCAAAATTTCTTCATAATGATAGTCTCTCATTTCCAATAATGTGTATTGGTCTTACTCTTCCATTTATAAGTTTATCTGGAATAATAAGAGGTTATTTTTTTGGAAAAGAAAATATGTTTCCACATGTTCTTTCAAATAATTTTGAACAAGTCGTTAGAATTATTTTAAATATAATATTTTTGCCACTATTATCTAATTATGAACCAAGAGTAAGTGTTACATTTCTTATTTTATCAAATGTAATTAGTGAAACAACATCTATAATAATTTTATATTTCTTCTTACCTAGGAAAATAAAAGTTACTAAAGAAATGTTAAAACCAGAAAAAATTATTATTAAGGATGTTTTAAATATTTCTATTCCAACAACAGGTTCTAGAATAATTGGTACTATTGGTTATTTTTTAGAGCCAATTGTTTTAACTAGTTTTCTTTTAATGAATGGTTATACAACTAATTATATTACATATGAATATGGCGTTTTAACTGGATATGTTATGCCTCTACTACTTCTTCCATCTTTCTTTACAATGGCAATAAGTCAAGCTACATTACCTGTTATTTCAAATGGATACGCAAATAATAAAATACCTTATGTTAAGAAAAAAATTAAGCAATCATTATTACTATCATTTGTTATTGGATTATTCTTTACTATAATTTTAATGATATTCCCTGAAATTTTTATGAAACTTATATATAACACAAATGAAGGCGTTTCATACATAAGAAAACTCGCACCATTTTTCTTACTACTATATATTCAAACACCTTTAGTATCTGTAATGCAGGCACTTGATAAAGCAAAAGATGCAATGCATAGTACTCTTGTTGGAAGTATTATAAAAATTGCATTAATTATTATTTTATCATTCTTCAAAATTGGATTATATCCTTTGGTAATTGCTACAGTTGTAAATATAATCTATGTTACTGTATTTAATTACATTAAGGTTAAAAAAATATTTAAAAATAAATAGATACAATATATTATTATTTTCTTAATATATATTCATTAATGTATTTGTATAAAAATGGAAGATTTAAAGAAAAATTAAGGCTTGATTGATTATACATATATTCTAATAAATCATTTGCATTAAATGATTTATTTAATTTTAGTAATGTTATTTTTTCTTTTTCTATTTTCTTATTAGATAATGTATGCATATTCCATTTTTCAATAGTATTATCTTCTATATTATCACAATATGTGTATACATATTTTAGTTGTTTTCTTGAAAATTTTTGATTTTTAACTTCATCAATATCATTATATTTAAAATCTATATTTTCTTTTAAATCTAAAAATAAAAAAACACTTTCATTTAAAATATTATTGAGTTTTTTACAAGCGTAATCTATTCTTCTATTACTTTTTATCCAATTTTTAAATATAGTATCAACTATAACTCTTGGAAAAAATGATTTTGTCATAAAAAATGCACCACATCTATAAATAAAATTATTTTTTGGTCTTAAAACTAACCATTTAATCCATGCATCCATTAAAATAAGTGTATTATCAAACCCTTCTGTAAAAAAGATTTTTTTACTTTTTTCTATTGCCATTGAATTTTTACCGATTCTAGGTTCTAGTCCGAATTTAAATATACTATCAATATTATTCTTGTTTGTATAATGTAAAAAACATTTATTTTTATCTATTTTACTTATATCAATATTTTTAATATCATTATAATCCATATTTACCACCATATACTTTTGTATTTTTTCTAAATAATACTTAATTTTTTCATAATATTAGTCAATATAATTTATATCATAAATAATTATCATAGTCTATATTTTAAAATTTTTTTATGGATTTATCTAGGAATTTTTTTATTATGTATCCTTTTAAATATTTATTAATTTTAAAATATTCCAACTTGAGGTCACATTTTGTGACTTCAAATTTAACTTAAACAAATCATCTTTTGTTAAATTCATATTTTTATTATTTTATCTTTTTTAGTATATTCTTTAAATATTCATTATCTTCTATTTTATTAATTGCAAAACATTTATTGCCTAAATCTTTAAATGATGCACCTGAATGATATAATAACTTTTTATCAATTATTACGAATCTATCATGAAACTTATCATTGTATATTACTTTTAAATTATGATATTGCCTATTATATTTTTTTATATCTATATCTTTTAACAAATTAAACTTTCTGGTAACGATAATTACTTTTACATTTAGATTTGTAATCATGTCTAAAATACTTTTATCTGCATAATTATCTATTATAATTATTTCTTCATTTGCTTCTTTAAATATATCAATTAATAGTGAATATGCATCATATATTTGTCCTTCGTAAAATATTGCATTAATCTTCTCTTTTTCATTGAACTTATCAAAAGATTCTTCTAATTTTAAAATTCTTTCTTCATGATTTAATATTATTGAATTTTTATTTTCAAATGATAAATACCTTTTCATATAAACAAATGCATCAATTATTTTCATACTTACAATATCTGCAACAGGCGTTTTAAGTATAGTAGCAAGCATTGCAACTCCCTGTTCTGTAAATGCATATGGCATTTTTCTAACACCACCATAAGTATTCAAACTTGAAGTCCCAAATTGGGACTTCAAGTTATCATATTCACTCTTCGTTAATTGAAACATATATCTTTCTGGAAACTTATTTATATGTCTCTTTACCGCCTGATTAATAGTTTTTGTTCCATTTGTTTGCGTTCCGTGATCACGATACTTGACCCGATAATGGTTTTCGGTTTGCCCGCGCTGTCATATTCATAAACGGTTCCTTGCTTGTTGACCCACTCGTATTCCCAGTCGTTGTACCAGTGTACGAGGTATTCCTCGTGAAACTCCTTGCGTTTACCTGCTAAAAGTTCACGGAATATGTCACGCATATGTTCGCGGTAATCGGGGTGTATGGAATTGATATATTTTTCGACTTTACAGTAATATTTGCCGTTGATGGCAAAAAGAGCATCTTCGTGATGATGGATGTCGTAATCACAGGAGAAGGTTTGCGATGGGACGTCGCAAGTCCACGGGAGAACGTGTGCCAGGCTGAGAACGGAGGAAAGCGAGGAGTTCGTGATTTCCAGTTTCTCTTTGGCATCCCTCAATGAAGTTTCCAGTCTTTTGTAATCATCGATGGAGCTGCAGGTTCCGATTAGCCTGTTCATATTTTTATAAGTTTCCTCTTCTTTTTGTAAGGCATTAATTTCGAACCATTTGTAGTTTTTATGATATTTGAAATCAGCCCGAAAGGTGAATCTTATCTGGAACACTTTACCGCGAATAAGGTCGTTGAATTCTTTCTCTACATGTTTTCGGTCATCCGGGTGAATGGCGTTATAGAATTTGATCATGGGTATTTTCAAGTCCCATTCAAGGGTTTCCCTGTAAATACCTTTTAATTGCAGGGAGTTGGTTACAAACACTTGCTCTTCGATGTCGTACATCCAGAGGGCATGTTTCGTGATATTCAGGGCGAGAATCAATTTTTGGGTAAGGGATTTGA